>ENA-OWZL01000021-OWZL01000021.1-human-gut-metagenome-genome-assembly--contig:-NODE-21-length-89607-cov-33.0567_pt1 | contig 89607 bp, 69 predicted proteins | sample MGYA00249257_ERZ652109 | MGnify/ENA primary metagenome ERZ652109 (study PRJEB26925, sample SAMN05827267) | human gut metagenome | biome: ENVO:2100002; feature: ENVO:00000062; material: ENVO:00002003...
TTATGTGTATTTGGAATTTCTCATTTTGGCTTGTACTATTTATATTCTAGCACCAAAACAATCCAGCGTATTTCTTGCAAATCGGGAAATGGACTTAGTAATAATCATGTCTATTTTCCCTGCCCTGCAATCAGCAATCATACGGTTGAATTCATCTCTCTTTTTGGTATTGGTTCCCGAAATTCCTTCATCCGCATAAGTCCCTGCATATTCATAGAGAGGATTCTCGCTGATATAATTTGTGTAATAATTGACCTGATTCTCATAGCTTAATAACTGTTCTTCTTGGTCGGTTGACACTCGGCAGTACGCTGCCATCTTCAATTTCTGCACTGACTGTGCTGTTCCTGATTCCGCAGTCAAAATCTGCTTTGCTGGTATAACAGTAATGCTTCTTGCCATTTTTAACCACCTCCTCAATCACTGTCTGTTCCGTAATGTTCAAGCCTTGCAATTCGGCATCATCAATCCTTATCCCTTTGCATGCCTTGACTCCCTTTTCAATGTAGGTGCTGCAAAGCCATTGGATTTTCTTCTTATAAACCTGTCTGCGCCGGAGTGTTTTTCCGCAGTAAGGGCAAATCAGCATTCCGCTTAAGGGATAGCGGTTTTGGAACTTCATTGTGTTGTCCTGTCCAATATTCCTGTCACGCTTTCTCTGCTCTCTGATCTTCTGTACCTGTTCCCACACCTCTGGCGATACAATTGGTTCGTGATTTTCCGAAATGTAATAACTCTGCACTTCCCCGTTGTTTTTCCTTGTATGGTTTCTTTTGTTTTCAGTGGTGTAATACTTCTGCAGATGAAAATCCCCTTTGTACTTTTCATTACAAAGCATCCCATTGATAGTCCCGCTTTCCCATGTTGTTCCCGTCACCGTTTTCACGCCCAGGTAATCAAGCAGCTCCCCAATCCTTGACGAGCCGACATTCAGCAGATAAAGGTCAAAAGTCAAACTGACAATTTCCGCTTCCTTTCGGTTCACAATTAAATCTCCATATTCGTTTTTGTCATAACCGAGGAAGCGGGATGTGGTAATCATCACTTTGTTTATATTTATGCCCATGCTTTCTGTCAATGCTGCAATAGAAATGGAAAACACCTATCAAATTAATAAAAATGACAGCAATATTTCTTATATTGATTTATCATCATATTTTAACGATTATCAAGGTTGTTTTGTCCTGTTTGATGCAACTACCGACAGTTGGCAAATTTATAACAAAGTAATGGCACAAAAACGAATTTCACCGGATTCGACATATAAAATATACAGTGCCCTGTTAGGTTTGGAAAACAGATATATAACTTCGGCTTCAAGCGAAATGACATGGAATGGGCAAGAATACCCTATTGCAGAGTGGAATGCCAATCAAAACCTTACTACAGCATTTCAAAACTCTGTCAATTGGTACTTTCAATCATTAGACCAAGCTGCCGGATTAAAAACTTTAGAAGACTTCTATACATATATTAATTATGGCAATCATGACCTGTCAGGTGGTGTTTCTTCCTTTTGGGCAGAATCTTCCCTCAAAATTTCTCCTATTGAGCAGGTCGAAATGCTCCAACGACTGTACATCAATGACTTTAATTTTGATGCAGATAATATTCAGACTGTAAAGAATGCCTTATTACTTTCTTCCACTGCTGACGGTAACCTATACGGCAAAACCGGAACAGGAAATATTAATGGAGAGAACATAAGCGGATGGTTCATTGGCTATGTCGAAACTTCAGATAATACATATTTCTTTGCCTTAAATATCGGAGCCACTGAAAATGCTACCGGAAGCAAAGCATCTGATATTGCTCTATCTATATTATCAGACATGAATATCTGGTATTGAAAAAAGGTAAAGGGTCAAATGAAACACTTTGACCCTTTACCTTCTGTCTTTTTATAATCCGTCTCATAAACGAAGCAAAGCCAATGTGCAGCTATCATTGCAATAAGTATACCAGCAACACATAGTAAAATCTTAACTTCTCTTGATTACTCCTCTAGGATATTAAATGCTATTTCCTGTGCTTTTATCCCACTAATTTCATTCGAAGAATCATCATCTAAATATATAGCAAAATATATATTAGTATTTTCTTTTTCGACAAAACCGATGAACCATGCTGTACCGTCTGTTCCCGTTCCTGTTTTTCCATATATTTTTTTTGAATCACTAGCCTCAAGTAACATAATGCTTTTTAGAATTTCTATCTCTGATTTTGTATATATAGTTTCCCCTTCCATAATCTTATGCAAAACTTCCACCTGCTCTATTGGAGAAATCATCAAAGATGATTCAATCCAAAAACCATTAAGTTCTGGAAAAGAGTTCACACCACTTCCACTCCATTCAGATATGTCACAATTTCCATAATCCAATTTGTTTAATTCCTCTTGAATTGTTTCTTGTCCCACCTCATCTATTACTTTTCTAAAGTACCAAATGCAAGAACTTCGAAATGCATCCTCCAGTCTTAAATCGGCATTCCATGCATCAACTGGGTAATTCATTCCATCATACTCCATTTTACTATCCTCTGACGTTATCACTTGATTATGAATTCCTATTAAGGCTGAGATTACTTTGAACGAAGAATTAGGAGATACCCTCGTTCTGCATTTGTCTTCATTATAAAAAGTATATGTATTATTTTCTGAATTCAAAATAACTGCACACCCTTGGATTGATTGAAACGCTTCCGCATAATCTACAGTGACTGTTGTCGGCTGCAGTTCCTCTTCATTCTTCACATCCTCGTTTTCACTTATTTCTTCTTCGGTTTGATTAGTCTGTATTGTCTGTTCCTTTTGATTTGATTGGCTGTTTCCATTCTCTTTTGAACTGCATCCTGACATACTTCCTATAATCAAGCAAGCAGTTATACCCATTATCATACATCGTTTTAGTTTCATCACAAAATCTTCCTTTCTTCTGTAACTTCTTTTAACTTTTACTTCCTAATCCACGAACAATTTTTACATCAACATTCTAAATACAACCATCTTCTCAACCCTCATTTTATTACATGTGTAAGATTTCAATGCAAAAAAATTTTCCTTTTGAGCGCCTGTTACATCCATGCAAATATTACATCAGTAAGATTTAGAAGTCAAGTTATCTTTATATAAAAAGGCTTCTGCCGGAGGGTATCATACATTTTCGCAAAAGTAATACCTTTTAGCAAAAGCCTATTATTCAGCAGAGTCTCAAAACACCCCTCTGCTACGATATTCAAATGATTCATTCATAAGGCTACAAAACACACATCCATTTTTGCTCCTTAATATCCCACAAACCGCAGAAAATCAAGGTTTCCTTGAAAGCAGACAGACGGTTTCAATATTTCCCGTCGCAGGGAACATGTCCACGCACTGCACTTTCTTCACCTGATAACCTCTCGCCTGCAGCACTTCAAGATCTCTTGCTAAGCTGGTCGGTTTACAGGAAATATAGACCATCTGCGGCACATTATAGCGGATGATTTTCTCCAGTGCTTTCGGATGGATTCCATCTCTTGGCGGATCAAGTACGATATAATCCGGTTTTTCCCCGATCGTATCGATCACTTTTAATACATCTCCCGCGATAAATTCGCAGTTAGTAAGTCCGTTTAAAGCTGCATTCTCCCTTGCAGCCACAACAGCTTCCTCCACGATCTCCACACCGATCACTTTCTTCGCAACCGGAGATAAGATCTGTGCGATCGTTCCGGTTCCGGAATACAGGTCAAATACCGTCTGGCTCGCCTCATCATCGAGCGCATCTCCGATAAATTCTCGCGCCGTCTGATAAAGCACTTCTGCGCCAAGGGAATTGGTCTGGAAAAAGGAAAACGGCGTGATCTTGAATTTCAGGTCGAGCAGCTCCTCATAGAAGAAGTCCTGTCCAAATAAAATATCTGTCCCCTCATTTTTGATCGTATCGGCAACACTGTCATTTTTCGTGTGGAGGATTCCTTTTAACACACCGTCATATGTTTCCTCACAGAGTGCCTTTACCCATCCGTCTAATAATACGCTTTCGGTTTCCGCACCAAGTCCGTCCGTCTGCGTTGTTGTTACCAGGTCAACTAAAATCTCTCCTGTTTTTGCCGCCTTTCTCACAAGAAAATGGCGCAGATATCCGGTGTGGCGGAGTTTATGGTAAAATGGGATCTGTCTTTCCTTAAAATATTCCAATGTGATCTTAAGCACACGGCGGAAATCTTCATCTACGATCTGACACTCCCCTACGTTTACGATATCATAAAAACTGCCCCGTTTATGCATGCCAAGTGCTAACGGCCCGTCCTTATATTCATCTCCAAATGAAAACTCCATCTTATTGCGGTATGCCTTCGGTCTTGGGCTCGCCTTGATCGGTAAAAACTCATATCCCTTATTTTCCTCGGTGATGACCGCATCGATCAGATCTTTTACCTGCTGCTCCTTCATGGAAAGCTGTTCTTCATACGGAAGGCTCTGGAATGTACAGCCGCCGCAGATACCATAATGAACACATCCCGGTTCCGGCAGTTCCAGTGCAGATTTTTCCAACACCTCGAGCAGGCGTCCCTCACATTTTCCTTTTCTGACCTTATTGACCGCCGCTGATACTTTCTGTCCCATGATCGCATTTTTTACAATGACACGCGTGCCATCTTCCGCTCTTAAAATTCCTTTATTCGGGAAATCCACCCGTTCAATGATTCCTTCTACGATCTGCCCTTTTTTCATAACCAGTTCCTTTCTCTTTTCCTATGAATTTAAAAAGGGCTGCAACACTGCAGCCCCTTAAAGATATTTCTTACTCTTCTGTTTTGTCCTCTGCCGGCTCTTCTGCTTTGTCGTCATCTTCTTCGTCCTCGAAGAAATCATCATCAAAATCATCCTCGAAGTCGTCTTCGAAATCCTCTAAATAGTCCGGTGCAAAGAAACGATAGATTCCGTAAACTGCTGCTGCAACTGCGGCAATGATTCCGATAATTGCGAATACCCAGACAACTTTGGAAGCTTTCTTCTCTTCCTCTGCTTCTTTTTTGTTCAGCAGTTCATTTAATTTTGAAATGTTAACTAAATCTTTTAAATCATCCATCTTGTTCATGGGGCTCCCCTCCTTCTATTTTCAGACTGTGACATCTTACAGTCATATGATACATATTATTCCCATATTGCAGTACTTGTTCAGAAAACAAATAATTCCGCACTGCTTATTGCATATGTTTATTATATCATATGTTTCCCATTTCGCCTATAAAAAATTTATAAATTAAACGATTTTATAACTTTTTTAATTTTGCAAAAGAAGCAAACATTTTTTTAATTCCCACCGTGTCAAACTGGACTGTAACCTCATAATCTCTCCCACCTTCAACAATGGCAACCACCGTTCCTTCTCCAAACCGCGTATGTAAAACACGGTCTGCAATATCATACGGCAGCTTTTCTTCTTTCGTATGAACAGAGGCAAATGCACGCGCCTGCATGCTCTGTCCGGAAGGCTGCTGTCTCATCGTCATGCGCTTTGGTTTCACATTCCATGTATTTTCAATCGAAGAATCTGATTCTTTTCGCGAAACAACGGGGGCTTTTCCTCCTAAAAGTTCCAGCGGTATCTCTTTGACAAAACGGGAAACTTTATTGTACTGTGTCTCCCCACGGATCATTCTCTGCTTTGCACAGGTGATCGTCAGCTCTTTCATGGCACGGGTGATACCCACATAGGCAAGACGGCGTTCTTCCTCTAACTGCTCACTCGAATCATCCGATGTGATCGACATATAACTTGGAAACAGACCATCCTCCATACCTGCTAAATACACTTTCGGGAATTCAAGTCCTTTTGCGCTGTGCAGAGTCATTAATACAACATAATCGCTGTCATCTTCCAGACTGTCAATGTCTGCCACCAGTGCTACTTCTTCTAAAAAGCCACTCAGTGTCGGATGTTCTTCGCTTTCCTCGTAACTCACAACTTTACTTAAGAGCTCGTCAATATTCTCGATCCTCGCTTCTGCCTCATCCGTACCTTCCGCTTCAAGCTCTTTGACATATCCGGTTTCCTCAATCACTTCCCGGAGAAGATCGGAAATGCTGATAAATTCCAGCTTACTGCGGAATACCTGGATCAGATTTACAAACGGTTTTACCTTTGACGCTGCTTTTCCAATCGAAGGAATCTCGTCCGCACGCTTTAAGGCATTGTAAAAACTGATATCGTATGACTCCGCATAATCAGACACACGGTTTACGGTTGTTGCGCCGATACCGCGTTTCGGAACATTTAAAATACGGCGCACCGCCAAATCATCGCGCGCATTGTCGATCGTCTTTAAATAAGCGAGCAGATCTTTCACTTCTTTTCTCGCATAGAAATTTACACCGCCAACGATCTTATATGGAATGTTTGATACAATAAAACGCTCCTCAAACAGACGCGACTGCGCATTCGTCCGGTACAAAACAGCATAATCCCCATAATGGTAATCTCCGTCTCTTACCCCGCCTGCAATATCACGCGCAATATAATCTGCTTCCTCATAGCCGGTATTAAACTGTTCAAAGTCAATCTTCTTTCCCTCATCATTTGCAGTCCAGAGTGTCTTTGACTTTCTGCCGACATTGTTTGCGATCACACTGTTTGCAGCATTTAAAATATTCTGCGTAGACCGGTAATTCTGCTCTAACTTGATCGTCTTTGCATCCGGAAAATGTTTTTCAAAATTTAATATATTATAAATATTTGCTCCACGGAACTTATAAATAGACTGATCATCATCACCCACCACACAAAGATTCTGATATTTGCCTGCCAAAAGACGGATCAGCTCAAACTGTGCCGTATTTGTATCCTGATACTCGTCCACCATAATATAATGAAAACGTTCCTGATAATAATTTTTTACCTCCGGATCAGACTGCAAAAGTTCCACCGTCTTCATGATCAGATCATCAAAATCCAGCGCATTATTCTTATGTAACGCCTCCTGATATTCCCGGTATACCTCCGCCTGTTTACGCTTTGCATAATCGGAAGATGTCAGTGCACGCTGCATCAGCTCTGTCGGTGTGATCAGTTCATCTTTTGCCGATGAAATCGCTGCCAAAAAACTTTTTTCTTTATAAATCTTGGTATCAATCTCTAAACGCTTGCATATATCCTTCATCAGTGATTTTGAATCATCCGCATCATAAATCGTAAAATTGGTGTCAAATCCGATCCGGTCGATATGACGGCGCAAAATTCTCACACAACTTGAATGGAAGGTCGATACCCAGATGCTCTCCGAGCCAAATCCGACAATTTTATCAATTCGCTCCCGCATCTCTCCCGCCGCTTTGTTGGTAAAAGTGATCGCCATGATATGGTAAGGATTGATACCCTTTTCTTCGATTAAATAAGCAGTGCGGTGTGTCAGCACACGTGTTTTACCGGAGCCTGCCCCGGCTAAGATCAGTACCGGACCTTCTGTCTGATATACCGCTTCTCTCTGCTGTTCATTCAACGTATCATATATACTCATGGTTATATTTTCCTTTTCTTTCATTGCTTGTTCTTATACTATAACATAAATATTTCATGTAATAAAACCCATATTGAATTATTTTTTCTTCATTTATATCTTGTCATCTAGTTTTCAATACTATATAATGTGATCAGAGGTGACACAAATATGGATACAAAACAATTTTTACGTTCAATCTTAGATTCCCTGCAGCAGATTGATTATGTCAAACCGGAAGATGTTCCGAATATTGATTTATATATGGATCAGGTAACCACATTCATGGATTCACAGCTTGCCGCTTCAAAACGTCATGATGATGACAAGATCCTGACCAAAACAATGATCAACAATTATGCAAAAAACAATCTTCTTCCTCCACCGGAGAAAAAGAAGTATACCAAAGAGCATGTACTGGTCCTGATCTTTATTTATTATCTGAAAAGTATTTTAAGCATCAGCGACATTCAGGGTATTTTAAACCCGATCACTGAAAAATATTTCGGCAATGACGAGAACTACAGTCTTGAAGATATCTACAAAGAAGTTTTCAGTTTAGAACATCCGGAAACACAGAACCTGATGAAAGATCTCGCAAAAAAATTCAACACTTCCATGAACACATTCCCGGATGCGTCAGAAGATGAAGCAGATCTTCTGCATACATTCAGCTTTATCTGTATGCTCAGCTATGACGTTTATATCAAAAAAACTCTGATTGAAAAGATGATCGATCAGATGGCTTCAAAAAATCCTGAGACAAAGCCATCCAAAAAATAACAGGCTACATGCTTCCCGCTCAGATTACTTGTTATATTTTACCGTATTTAACAGAAAAACCGCTATTTTCAATGGAACAACAGGCTGCACACTTTGCAGAATGTCCTGTTGTCACAAATTAAAAATAGCGGTTCTTTTTATTTCTATTCTTTATCCATGTCCTGAAGTCTTGAAAAAACCATGTCGTATCCGTCATTTCCATAATTTAATGAACGGTTCACACGACTGATCGTTGCAGTGGAAGCACCGGTCTTTTCCGCAATATCGAGATACGTTTTCTGATCTCTAAGCATCTTTGCAACTTCAAATCTCTGTGATAAAGAAAGCAGCTCATTTACAGTACATACATCTTCAAAAAATGTATAACATTCTTCCTTGTTCTGGAGGCTTAAGATAGCATCAAAAAGATGATCAACTGCCTCTGTCCTAAGTTTCTTGCTCATATTCCTTTCTCCTTTTTTATTAATTACACGCTATATGCGCTATACACCTACGATACATTTTAGCATATTAAAGTTTTAAAGTAAATACATATTTTATGTAATTTTATTTTTTTCGCAGACCGCCATTATATCATTTTCTCCCCATATACGCAATGAAATATATAGATTATCATTTCAAGAACATACGTTCTGTTTTTATTTCTTTTCTATTGATTTTCAAACATATGTTTGCTATAATATTTTCATCACTAACAGTTATTTCACCTTGCAAAGGAGTATTCACATGAAAAAAATCGGTTCTTTTTTCTTTACATTTATACCGTTTTTACTTGCACTTGTATTTCAGTACCTTGCCATGTTTTTTGTTATGGGAGTCACTCTGTTTTACGAACATATCCGCTATATTTTCTCTTCCAACCGTATCTACGCAGATCTTTGGAACAAAACATTAGATTTATGGTCCACGACACGTATAAATACCCTTATCATGATTGTATTTTCCCTGCTCTGTATCGGAGCATTTGGCTTCTGGTATCATGCCGGGTATAATGGAATCTATCTGATTCATCCACGAAAAGTTTTTCATCCGCTTTCCATTGTCGGGATCATCCTTTTAGTTCCCGGTACTCAGTGCCTTTCGACCTATCTGGTCTCTTTCACAGCCTCGCTGTTTCCGCAGTGGATGAAGGCATATGAAAAATTAATGGAAAGTACCGGAATAAACAGTGGACTGACCGTTTCCATGTTTTTTTATTCCATCCTGCTTGCCCCGATCGGCGAAGAGCTTCTCTTTCGCGGTGTCACGATGCATCAGGCAAAAAGAGTGTTCCCATTCTGGGCAGCCAATATCATGCAGGCGCTTTTATTTGGACTTTTTCATATGAATATGATCCAGGGAATCTATGCCTTTTTCCTCGGCATGGTCTTAGGTTACATCTGTGAAAAAGGCGGCAGTATTTATCAGTCTATCCTGTTTCATATGATGTTTAACTTCTGGGGAACCATTATAAGCGGCATTTTACCGACCGGCAACAGCACACTCTTTTTCGTTCTTTATTTTGCCACCGGAGTGATCTGTACTTTTAGCGGTCTCATTCTCTTTCGTTTCGGCACAAACCGACTGGCTCAAAAGCAGGCGGCTCCACTGTACCTTGAAAATACCGGATACGATACTTTTTATCCATCCAATTAGTGTCTTCTGGTTATGTTTCCAGTTTTTGTAACTATGACCAGTTCACTTTTTATCACTGCAGATAATTTTTCAGGAAACGGATCAGCTCCTCCATCTCTTCCTTCGTTCCAATACTGATCCTGAGATAATTGCTGATTCGTTCCTTCGAAAAATACCGCACAAAAATGTGTTCTTTTTTCAAAGCCTCAAACAGTTCTTTTGCCGGTACGCGCTCATGTGTCGCGAAGATAAAATTACTCATGGAATCGCCAAATGAAAAACCAAGTTTTGTGAGTTCCTGCTTCGTCCATTCACGGGTTGCTATTACACGCTGTCTTGTCTCTTCAAAGTAGGCTTTATCTTTGATTGCTTCCACACCAAGTGCAAGCGCTGTCTGATTCATGGTATAGGAATTGAATGAATATTTCACATCATTGATATATTTGATCAGTTTCTCATTTCCCATCGCATAACCGATACGCATGCCTGCCATGGAGCGCGATTTTGAAAATGTCTGGACTACCAGCAGATTATCATATTTCTCGATTAACGGAAGTGCACTCTCCCCGCCAAAATCGATATATGCCTCATCCACCACCACGATGACATTCCGGTTATGTTGTATGATATCCTCTATTTCAGACAACGGCATTAAAATTCCCGTCGGTGCATTTGGATTTGGAAAAACCACACCGCCATTTTCGCCATAATAATCTTCTTTTACAATCTGAAAATTTTCATCTAACGGCTTTACCTCATATGGAATCCGCAGCATGTCTGCCCAGACATCATAAAAGGAATATGTGATATCCGGGAACCAGACCGGTGTTTTGGAATTAAAAAAAGTCATGAAGATCATGGCAAGCACATCATCCGATCCCACACCGACAAACACCTGACTGCTCTTTAATCCATAATACTCTGCGATTGCATCCACCAAAACCTTGCAGGTCGGTTCCGGATATAACCGAAGCCGGTCTGTATCAAATTCTTTCAGTGCACGGATCACTCCCGGTGCCGGCGGATATGGATTTTCATTTGTATTTAATTTTATCATACGCTGTTCCTGTGGCTGTTCTCCCGGAACATAAGGCACTACTTTTCTTACATAAGACTCCCAGCTGCTCATTCTACTCCTCCATGCTTACGTTGATTTCTACAATTTTCCTTTTTTACACTGCGTTATTTCAGTCCATACACTTGTGCAAGTTTTTCAAAAGCGGGCAGTGAATTTTTGACCGTCTCATGGGAAACACAATAAGCAAGACGTACAAATCCACCACATCCAAATGCACTTCCCTTTACCATCAGAAGATGCAGCTTTTTGCCCTCTTCCACAAATTCTTCCTCATTATCGACCGGGGATTTCACCCACAGGTAAAATGCTCCTTCCGGTTTGATACAGGTAAATCCAAGTTCCGTTAAGCCATCGTACAACATTGTTCGGTTTTCATCATAGAAAGAAACATCTGTTTTCTCATCTAAACATCTTGCAACCGCTTTCTGGATCAGAGATGGTGCATTGACAAATCCAAGCGTACGGTTTGAAATTTCAATACCGCGGATCAGTTCTTCAGCATCGGATGCCTCGTTCGGAACTACCACGTAACCGATACGCTCTCCAGGAAGTGACAGCGATTTACTGAACGAATATCCAACAATCGTATTTTTATAATATTTCGTCAGAAAATCCTCTTTATTTCCATCATAAACCAGTTCCCGATACGGCTCATCCGAAACCAGGTAAATGTCATGTCCAAATTCTTTCTGCTTCTTTTCTAAGATAGAAGCGATCGCCTCCATCGTCTCCGGTTTATAGATGACACCGGTCGGATTGTTCGGCGTATTGACAATCAGTGCCTTGGTCTTTTCCGTAATCTTTGCCTCAAAATCGTTCAGATCCGGCAAAAAAGTCTCAAGATCCGGATTTACCGTTACAATCTCTGAATCAAAATTGGCTGCATACTGACGGTACTCACCAAAAAACGGGGCAAACACGATCACCTCATCACCAGGATCCAAGACCGTTTTAAAAATAATATTGAGGCCTCCCGCTGCACCGACTGTCATCACGATATTATGATCGTCAAATGCGGTACCAAAACGTTTATTTAAGTTTGCCGCGATCGCCTCACGCACATCTTTATAACCTGCATTTTCCATATATCCGTGCAATTCTAAAGAACCTGCCGCTCCTTTCTTATCTGCCTCATCCAACAAATCTCTGATACTGTCGTTTAATGCTGCCGGAGCCGGTGTTGCAGGATTGCCGAGTGAAAAATCATAGACATTCTCCGCCCCATATTTTTCCGCCATCGCTTTTCCTTCCACAAACATTGCACGGATCGCGGAATTTCCAAGCAGTGCTTTTTGTATTCTTTTTGAAACCATAGTTCTATCTCCATTCGTGTACATTTCGGATGTTACAGACCACACCAGCCTCGCTAAAACAGGGCGCATCCTGTAACATGATCTCTAAATACTTTACCACAGCACCATAAAGAAGTAAATGCTGTTTTCCAAGAATCCGGTACAAATTTTACCGCTGACAAACGCGAAACAATGCCTGAGTGTAAAATCAATTTCGGTAGATAGGAAATGCCAGCATCCTCACTGAAGATGCTGACATCTGCCTATCATGCCTATCACATATTTATTTTTAAATCCATATACATTCTGATCAAATAAATCGCCTATCTCTTTCGTCCTAGCACAACATACAAAAATTTGTCGGACAAAAAACACAGATGAAAATTTAATCAAATTTTGCATTCTGGTATTTGCAGAATGATTTCCTATGCATTCACTTTGTCTACGAAACGCATGAACGCAGTTCTGCCTTCTTCGGTACATTTATAAACACCGGCGTCTTTTAATACTTCCTTAAATACCAGACCGATCTCTGTCTGCACGATCTCATGCAGTTTTTCCGGGGTTACCTCTCCCTCTAAACCGCTGCCAAATGTAAATCCGTATTTCGGAAGGAATTCTTCTACCCAGTCTGCATGTTTTGCAAGAACTTCATCCTCACGGATGGACGTACCGTCAAGCAGTGCCTGCTCTAAGTCCGCCATCTCTTTTTTCAGACGTGCCGGAAGTACTGCAAGACCCATAACCTCGATCAGACCAATGTTTTCTTTTTTGATATGGTGCAGCTTTGCATGTGGATGATAAACACCAAGCGGATGCTCTTCTGTGGTAATGTTGTTACGCAGTACCAGATCAAGTTCATATAAATCTCCACGTCTTCTTGCGATCGGAGTGATCGTATTATGTGGTTCCCCGTCTGTCTCAGCAAAAATAAATGCTGCCTCGTCCGTATAACCTCTCCATGCAAGTAAAATTTTATCTGCCAGCTCGATCAGACGCTCTTTTTTCTCCGCGCTGATACGGATCACGGACATCGGCCATTTTACAATGCCTGCTTTTACATCCTCAAATCCCTTAAATGAGATTTCTTTTTCGACCGGTGCTTTTGCCATGGCAAATTCGTAATGACCACCCTGGAAATGATCATGGCTTAAAATAGAACCGCCGACAATTGGAAGATCTGCGTTTGATCCTACAAAATAATGTGGGAACTGTTCCACGAAATCAAGCAGTTTACCGAACGTAGCACGCTCAATTTTCATCGGTGTGTGCTGTCCGTTGAATATAATGCAGTGCTCATTGTAATATACATACGGAGAGTACTGGAAAAACCAGTCACTGCCATTAATCGTTACCGGGATGATTCTGTGATTCTGTCTTGCCGGATGGTTCACACGTCCTGCGTATCCCTCATTTTCCTTGCAGAGTAAGCATTTCGGGTAACCGCTCTGTTTTGCAAGTTTTGCTGCAGCGATTGCTTTCGGATCTTTTTCCGGTTTTGATAAATTGATCGTGATATCCAAGGTACCAAACTCGGTATCTGCAGTCCATTTCAGATCCTTCTTAATACGGTATCTGCGGATATAGTTCGAATCACAGCTTAATTTGTAAAAATAATCGGTTGCCGCCTGTGCGGACTGATGATTGTAAAGTCCACGGAATTTTGTGATGACTTCACTTGGTCTTGGCATCAGCATGCTCATGATCTTTGTGTCAAACAGATCACGGTATGTGATCGTATCCTCCGGCATCAGTCCCTGCTCTGCCGCATAGTCAAGCATTTCTGTGAGAATTCCCTCTAAGGCATCCTCAGCGGTCTCCTGTGTCATCGGCTCTCTCTTTTCATATGCTGCAGCGACTTCATCTTCTAACTCATCTAATTGAAAAAGTTCTAACAGACGATTGATAGTAAATCTTTTATCTTCCGGTGCAACAAGTCCTGTCACCAGACCATATTCTGTCAACTCTAAAATCTTTTCCTGTATCATATTCTTCCTCACTTCTACACTGTTTAACGTGTCTTTGCAATACTCTGCCAGACATATATTTTTAAGTCTCTATATTATTTTCAATGAGCCTCTTATTTTCAGAAATGAAAAACTTCTTTTCATCAGGCTAATTTCACTGGACCGTCACCAATCTCAACAACATAGAAATCTGCTGCATATCCGATCTTCTTCTCATAAGCTGCACCGACTTCTTTGATAAAGGTATCCACAGCCTCATCTTTTACGATGCTGACCGTACATCCGCCAAAGCCCGCACCTGTCATTCTTGAGCCGATCACACCATCAATCTTCCATGCTTCCTCAACCAAAGTATCCAGCTCAATACCGGTTACTTCATAATCATCGCGGAGAGAAACGTGGGATTCATTCATCAGTTTTCCAAATAAGGCAACATCATTATTTTTCAGTGCCTCTACTGCTTTGATCGTTCTCTGATTCTCATAAACTGCATGTTTTGCACGTCTTACACACACTTCCTCTTTGATGGCATCTTTGTGTTCTTCAAACTGTGCCTCTGTCAGATCTCCAAGTGCGTCGATGGAGACAACTTTCTGTAACTCTGCCAGTGCTTTTTCACACTCACTGCGGCGCTCATTGTATTTGGAATCGCCCAGTCCACGTTTTTTATTACTGCAGGAAATCACAATCTTTGCATTCTCCAGTTTGATCGGTGCATACTCATATTTTAAAGTTGCAGTGTCAAGGAAGATCGCATGGCCTGCTTTGCCCATTGCGATAGCAAACTGATCCATGATACCACAGTTGACACCGTTGAATTTATTTTCCGAATACTGACCGATCAGTGCAAGATCCTGATTTGTCACATCAAATCCAAACATATCGCGTAAGATAAATCCTGTTAAAACCTCTACGGATGCGGAAGAAGAAAGTCCGGAACCATTCGGGATATTTCCGAATAATACAAGATCCATACCCTGTTCTACTTTCATGCCTTTTTCTCCGAATGCCCACATTACACCCTTCGGGTAATTTGTCCAGTCAGCTTCTTTCTCCGGTTTTAAATTCTCTACCGATGACTCTAACACGCCAAGCTGCTCAAAGTTCATGGAATAAAAACGCAGCTTCTTATCATTTCTTTTTCTTGCCACACCATAAGTACCGATCGTCAGTGCACAAGGAAATACATGACCGCCATTGTAATCGGTATGCTCTCCGATCATGTTCACACGTCCCGGTGCAAAATAAACACCAATCTCTCCTTCGCCGCCAAATAACTCTTTAAACTTTGCCAGTACGTTCTCCCAAACCATCTTAAATCCTCCTTTTTACAATACATCATTTGTTCTTATTTTGTTCCACGTCATCCCGTCTGTTTTCCTTTCCCGGAAAAGCAGGATGCATTTGTTTCGTTTTCTCTGATAATCCTATTATAACGCATCCGAATCCCTTTGCAATGGCTGAAACGCAAACTGCAACAAAGTGCAAAAAATCCTGCAACATTTTTACATAAATATTGCAGGATTTTCTATACACTCTTTTATCTCCAGACAGCAATGCTTTTTACGCCTTAAAATCACGGATCAGTTTTAACGTCGGCAGCGCATTGCCCTCATAATCAAACAATGCCTGGTTTGCCCACTCGTTGCCGCACGGTCCCGGATCCTGTATGTATTTTAAGGAAGCAGGCGTTGCCCAGCCGGAACCCGGAACCGGGATCCATGCCGGCTCCCAGTAGAAGAAGCCCTTCCCTTTTCCATCATCGATATGGCTGATGCGGTTTAAGAAGTCTTCCATAAAGTCATACTGTCCCTGTACGGTCATCGGGTATTCGATTTTCTCAACCAGCGCCGGTTTCGTCGCATAACCCTTGCGCTCCTCATCGGCAAGTTTCTCATAATCCTTGTAGTCGTCCATCGTATATCCCATGGAGACTTCTGCCACGATCAGATCTTTGCCGTAGCGCTTGGCAATATCATTCATGTTGTCATTTAACATCTGAAGAGAACCATGCCAGAACGGATAATAAGACAGACCGATCAGTTCAAAGTCCTCACCGCGTTTTGTAAAATTGTCAAACCATTCACGGTAAAGCGCATTGTTGCCGCCGTTGTCGAGATGGATCATCACCGGAATTTTTGATAAACCTTCCATCTGCGGGCATACGCCTTTGATGGAACCGGCAAGACGTTCTTCATCCGCTTTTCGGACAGCGCGGATACCGGCATTGACAAACGCTGCAATATTGTCATAATTCGGCACTTTGCCTTCCGGCCAGAGCAGACCATTGGAAAGTTCATTTCCAACCTGCACCATTGTGATGTTGACACCGTTCTCCAGATAAAGATGCATCATCTCCAGCGTAAAATCATAGACTGCCTGCTCTAGCTCTTTGACACCATAGCTTTCCCATGCCTTCGGTTTAAACTGTTTACCCGGATCTGCCCAGAAATCACTGTAATGCAGATTTAAAAGTACACCAAAACCTGCTTTTGTCACCTTTTTGGCGATCTCAAGAGATGTCTTTGGATCATTTTCTCCTGCACCGTAAGATTCTCCTGTTTCTGACCACGGATCATTCCAGACACGGATACGAATCGTATCCACATCATAGGATTTCATGATCTCTAAGAGATCCTTCTCCTCTCCGTTGTCATAATATTTCGCACCACACTTCTCCAACTCTGCAAGCGTGGATAAATCCATTCCTTTTACAAAATTCATATAAATCCTCCTTGTTTTTCGAAGAAAAATGCGACTGCCTATGCAGGAGCAGAGGATTTTCTTCCTTTTCTATATTCCCTTAAACCGGAACGTAAATTCTAACGGTTTCGTCACATCAATATGGTATTCCGGGTGCACTAAAGATCCCCAGCTGTCATCACCGCCGACTCCCATCTGCGCCAATGCCACACGGACGATCGAGTGATGTACCTGCGGCAGTTCATAAACATGGGCTGCATTTTCAAGTTCATGTGGTGTATACGGAAGTGCCGAGAAGCTTAATTCATCTCCCTCAAACATCATTCCCCTGCCTTTTGCATCCACAAGGCGCACATACCGCACACCGACTTTGTTGCCACATTCCTGCGGAACTAAATATTTTGCCATATTGTCAGCCACTTTGTTGCTGTAAATTCCAAGTTTTGCGCCGTGTCTCCGGTCTGCATAGGTCTCCTCCGGTCCCATGCCATACCAGGTAAGGTTGTCATAATCAGCATTGAACTGGAACATCATTCCAAACTCCGGCATATCCGGAAGTCCCTCTACCGGATCATACATCAGTTTTGTCTCGATCGTTCCATCACCAAAAACGGTGTAGGAAACCTGACATTTGCCCGCCGGTGTTGTCGGCATAAAATAGGTGTAAGTGACTGTCACGGTATTGTCTTTTTCTTCCACTTTGATCGGGACATTGTCAAACATCCCACCGTTTCTGTGACTGATATACATGCTCGCGATCTTCCACTGTGCATAGCGCGCCGGAGCCATGCTTCCGTTATCATTGTCCACCGGTGCCCTCCAGAAATTCGGCATCGGGATCTTCTCGATCATTTCTTTCCCCGCATAGCGGTAGGAAACAAGTCCCCCGCTCAACATGGAAAACAGGCAGTCAAAATCTTCGCCTTTTACTCCGATGTTTACCTTGCCGTGAACCACGCGGATCGGCTTTTCGGATGCATGGAAAGCAGGGATCTTTTTATAAATCTTCTGTCCAAAAGCGACCTCATGTCCTGCATCTGCCCAGCTCATATCCTCCTTTAACCGGAATGAAACGGTGAGTGTGTATTCTGCATCCGTATCTTTTTTCTGATCCTTATCATCTGCACGCAAAATGGCAAACGGGATCTCATAGTCCTTCGTGCTAAGCGGCGGTACTGCTGTCTCTATCTCCTGTTTTTTCACAACAACCCCGTTTTTCTGTAAAACTGCCACACAGCGGAACCGGTCGGTATTTGCAAACAGGTTTTTATTTACAACGGTAAACTTCCCTTCCTTTTCAAACAGAATGCTGATATTCTGGTAATTGAATTTCACTTCCTGCATCTTCGGGGACGGATCTCGGTCTCCACCATAGCAGATTCCATTTCCACTGAAATTATAATCCGTCGGACGCTCTAAGAAATCGCCGCCGTATGCCTGAAAATCTTTTCCATAGCGGTCTTTTTTCAAGATGGACTGGTCAATGTAATCCCAGATAAAACCGCCCTGATATCTCGGTTCCGTATCGGTCAGATCCGTGTATTTGTGCATGGCACCACAGGAATTTCCCATCGCATGTGTATATTCACACATAATAAACGGTTTTTCCTTATGCTCGGCGAGGAATTTTTTCACATTTTCTACGCTCGTATACATCTGGCTTTCCATATCGCTGGTCGCCTCATATCTGCGGTCATTGAAAATTCCCTCATAATGAACCAGACGGTATGGATCTAAGGCACGGAATTTTTCGGACATGTCAAAAATTACTTTTCCGCCGTAAGATTCATTTCCGACTGACCAGATCAGAACTGCCGGATGGTTTTTATCTCTCTGGTAACAGGAATTGACGCGGTCAAGCATCATCGGTTCCCAGTCCATGTTGTCTCCCGGAACGATCGTATCTTTCGGCACAGAACCATGCATCGCGGCATCCCATGAACCGTGTGATTCGAGATTGTTTTCCGCGATCATATAGAGTCCGTACTCATCACAGAGATCATATATAATGGAAGCATCCGGGTAGTGGCAGGTGCGGATCGCATTGATGTTGTTCTGTTTCATCGTAACGATGTCTTTTAAAACCTCTTCCCTTGTCACTGCACGTCCTGTTTTGGAACTGAACTCATGACGGTTGACACCCTTAAATACAATGCGCTTTCCATTTAATGTCATGATACCGTCTTTCATTTCAAAACGGCGGAATCCGATTCTTTGGCTGACAAGCTCGCTTCTCTCCCCGTTTTGATCAAAACATTCGATCGTAAGCGTGTATAAATTCGGGATCTCCGCACTCCACAGATCCGGTTTTTTCACCTCTTTTTCAAAATGAACTTCCCCCTCAGAGACTGGCAGCTCCTCAGAGAAAATAATCTGTTCTTCTTTTTCTTCCAAAACGGAATAATTTCTGCTGCCGGTCAGGGTCAGTCTTGCTTTTCCCTCGCCGCGCATCTGCATTGTGACAAGAAGATCTGCATTTAAAACCGCCTCATCGACAACCGGCTGCACTTTTAAATCATACACATGCACCTTTGGCATGGTATACAGATAAACCGAACGGAAAATACCGGAGAACCGGTAGAAATCCTGATCCTCGCACCAGCTTGAAGAAGTCCACTTAAACACCTGGACTGCCAGCTTATTTTCGCCCTCTTTTACATACGGAGTAAGATCAAAATCTGACGGGGTGAAACTGTCCTCACTGTATCCGACATACTGACCGTTTAACCACAGTGCAAAACCGCTCTCCACACCCTGAAAAGAAATATAAAGTCCGTTTTTCTTAAAACCTTCCGGCAGTGTAAAGTATTTTACATAGCTTGCCACCGGGTTAAATTCACTCGGCACTGCGTCGCGCCACACATCTTCCCTGCCATCCCACGGATACTGGATGTTTACATACTGCGGGATATCATAGCCCTCCATCTGGATATGTGCCGGCACCCGAATATCCTCCCAGCATTTACAATCAAAATCTTCTGCCTCAAACCCACTGACGGTCTGCGCATAATTTCTCGCATAATGGAATTTCCAGATACCATCCAGTAATAACCGGAAGCTGCTCTTTTTTTCTTCTGCTTCTGTTTCATTCGCATATGCCACATGATCGGAGTGTGCTGCCATGCAGTTTTCCTTAAAAAACTTCGGATCATGGATCTTTTTTATTTCGAATGACATGTCATGTCCTCCTTATCTTTTTCTTATCTCCATTTTAACGGAAAAATGCGCATTTTGCATCTGTATCTCAACACAAAACACGCATTTTCGCCCATTTATTTACCAGCCCTTCAACGCGGAAATATTATAATTCAGCAGCTTTCTCTCATAATTTTCCGGACTGATCTTCCACTGATACGGAGATGTATTCAGATATTTTTTGAAGTTCCGGTTAAATGTGGATGTCGTGGTAAATCCTACTTTCTGGGCGACCACATCCATCGGGTCATTTGTCTTTTTCATGATATCACAGGCTTTCTGCACCCGCATCAGATTGATGTAATCCATCGGCGACATATTCATATACGATTCAAACACTCTTCTGAAATGTGTCTCACTCATATGGCTTGCCTTTGCAAGTTCCTCGACACGGATATTGTTTGCATACTCTAACCTGACATAATCAAGTGCCGCCGTGATCTGGGAAACACCTGTCTTTTTCTTTACTTCATTCTCCGAGACATCGCTCTCACACATGCGGAGCAATTCAGCAAAAAAAGCGATCAAAAGACCTCTGACACAATCATTAAAATGATTTTTTTTCTGTCTCATTTCATCCATGAGCATCTTCACAAGAACGGAAATTCCGCGGTTTTCCCACTCATGGAAAAATAAAGCCTTACGATTGATCATCTGCAATACTTTTTTTTGCATGACAGCATTATCCGGATATAATTCCTGGATCATGGCCATCGGATCAAAAAATAAATATTCCCAATAGCTTGGTCCCTCCGCAATGTCACTGATCGTCACATGCGGGTAATTCTGTGGAATAATACTGACCATTGCCGGTTCATAACGTTTTGTCTCTTCATTTAAGATCAACTCGCCGGTACCGTTTTTACAATATCCGATTTCCATGAGATTGTGAAAATGAAGATTACTTTCATCATGTCCGTAATCACGAATCCAGTTGTCTCCTAAAAGTGCCAGAACATATTCACCCTGCGGAACTTCGTAAAACCTCAATTCCATTGTGTCTTTTTTCTTTTTTCCCATGGTTATTACCTCTTTTTAAAACTGCCGTACAATATTTCAGTACGGCAGTCATTTTGTTTCTGTTACCAGAATTTAGTCAAAATCAAATTTTGTAATTCTGTCATGCATTGCTTTATAGCGGAAACGGATCATTTCGTTTTTCTCTAATACATCCTCTTCCGTTCCGCGGTACTGGCAGCGGATGCAGCTGTAAATACCGGTTTCTTTATTGTAGAACATATCGATGTCGAGATCTCTTAAAAAACAGGATGGGCATCTATAATTTAATTTGCCTTTGCCAAGTTGAGCCATGTTGCAAATACCTCCTTATCTGAGATTGTTTTTCTGTATCCCAATGTGAACATTGGTGAGAATGCATATCCTTCTTTTACATATCCTTCTGCATCTGCATCGGATGCTGTCATGGATACTCTTGTCTCGATTTCAGGAATAACTGCGGAAACCTCTGCAGCTCCCACAACGCCTTCCTCACGGCACTTGTATTCATAGTTGATCGTCTTCTCTTCCGGTCCGTCGATCTTTAATGTGATATGACTCATATCTTCGGAATACTCAGTTGTACCATAGCATGCAACCATGTATTCATTTAATGTTACTTCCGCAGTCGGATCACTCATCTCTAAAATGTGACGCTCGATCCTGATGTTCGAAGAACCTTCCTCAAAGTACTCTTTTGTCTGAAGTTTTACAGTCAGATCCCTGAACTCGATCGTAACCGGGTCTAATGTAAGGATTCTTGTCTTTCCTTCCTGTGAGAAATGTGCATGTGTCGGGCAGAGGCAGAGATCCACTTCCTCTCCTTTGTAAGAAAGTTTTGCACTTCTTACGGTTCCCTCTCCTGCATAGTGGGTGAAGTAACCTGCACGGTATTTCTCCTGAATTAAAAACGGGTAGGATGCATCCTGAACATGTTTTGTTCCGATGCCGACCGGCCACTCTAATTTTGCTGCATAAGGACGAAGGTCAACGATCGCACCGCCCTGATCCATGTTGACACATGCTCTCATGTATGGATCGCAGTACCAGAATAACTGTTTGTCGGAACCATATAAGATATCTCTCCAGAGAGCACATTCCGGCTCGTTGTAATTGTTCTGGTTGACACCTTTCTTCTCACGGTAGTAATCAGCGAACTCTGACATGGTCATATCTACTAACTGACCCTCTTTTTTCAGTTTGCCGTAGTAAGCACAGCCATCGCTGTAGGATTTGTAAAGAAGTTCATATGGCTGCTCCCAGCGTCCCATCTTGTTCATCCAGCCCGGTCCAACGAACATCATGTTGTAGGAATATCCGTTGTTATATTTCTCTAAGGAACGGTACTGGTCGATCAGGTTGTAAAGATATGGATACTCCCATGTCTTTGTGTCATAGATCATACCACGGAGTACGTTCTGCGGATGTGTTCCGAAGTTCGAACCATTTCCATCGTAACATGCGATCAGGTCACGGGAAAGATGTGGGATTGCTACGATACCGCTATCCTCTTCTTTATTTGCTGCCGGTGCATGCGTATTCTGTTTAGACGGAATCCATGGTGCCCATGGGCCTCCATCAAATAATGTATACCAGGAGTTGTTGCAGGTATGATATGCCTTCGGGCCTTCCTCCCAGCAGGTAGCAACTGCACATTTTACAGTCGGGTAAGTTGCTTTGATATAGTTTGTCAGGTCAGCATCCATATAATAAGAACCTGTGGATTCCGGATAAAAACCGAATCTGTCATGGAATTTCTCGAATACATCATTTACGATGGCTTTCTTATCTTCCATGGAAAACATCCAGATACAGAAATCCTTGGTCTTATATTTTTCACGGAACTCCTCACAAGGAAGTCCTAATAAAGATAATGCGATCTCATCGCCATATACTTCATGATCATGTTTTGCGATCTCCACTGCCTCATCATTGAACAGTGAAGCGTATGTCATCTGAATGGTTACTTTTAATCCATTCTCATGAGCTAATCTCTGCTGTGTCTTAAAGATATCCAAAGACTCTGTCAGCAGTGCCTTATCTCCGATATCCTCTTCTTTTCCCTGTCCAGTCACTGTTGCAGAATACTCTGGCACCATCTCCGGACGATGAATAAGATTCAGTACAAATTTATCCATTTTTTTCTTTCTCCTCTAAAAATATTTTTCTAACCTTTTACAGCTCCACCGGTAACACCCTCAACATAGAACTTCTGCATCACTACGAAGAGAATTGAAATCGGGATTGCGATCATAACACCGCCTGCACAGAAGATTGAGAAGTAATCTCCGATTAATGTCTTCTGTAACAGGTTATAAAGACCGATCGCGACTGTCCAGTCTGCGGACTCTTTGGACTTGATCATGATTCGTGCCAGAACAAAATCCATCCATGGATTCAGGAAAGAGTTGATGATCGTATATACTATCATCGGTTTTGACAGCGGAATAATGATTTTTCCAAAAATTGTTGCCTCGGAAGCACCCTCTAAGCGGGCAGCCTCTCTCAGTGAAACCGGAATCGTATCAAAGAAGCCTTTCAATACTAAAAACCCAAGTCCCGAACCTGCAGAATATACGATAACCAGACCTGCAAGTGAATCGGTAAGTCCGATCATTTTTAAAACAAAATAAACAGCGATCATGGAAAGTACACCTGGGAACATTCCAAGAATGATAGAAAAGCTCATCAGAGGTTTTCTCGCCTTGAATCTCATACAACTGAATGCATAAGAGACCATCAGTACAAAAGCGGATGAAACGATGCAGGTAAAAAATGCTACGATAAAAGTATTTTTAAACCATGCAGGGAAGTTTGCTGCTGTATCTGTCTTGAAGAACAGTTGATGATAGTTTGCCAGTGTCCAGTGTTCCGGGAAAAAGTGCTGGTAACTTACACCCTTTGTAGTGGAAAGGGATGTTACAACCAGCCATACAATCGGAATCAGCCAGATGATTGCCAAAAGAGCAAGTACTAAATGTCTTACAATGATTTTCCATGTTTTCTTTTTCATTATTGGTACACCTCCTCTTTATCACCACTGATCATTCTTGTATAGCTAAGCAATGTAAGAAGCGCACAGATAGCAAATGAAATAATACCAATTACCGATGCCATCTTATAGTTTGAGTTATCGTTGGTCAATGTAAACAGCCATGTAATGAGAAGGTCTGTCTCTTTTGCATTAGAGTTTGCAAATGCCATGTTTGCTGTTGCATTGGAACTTGTCAGCAGATAAATAACGTTAAAGTTATTGATGTTTGCAATGATGCTCTGAATCAGGGATGGTCCACAGATAAATAATACATACGGCATTGTGATCTTCCAGAAGATCTGCCATTTATTTGCACCATCGATACGTGCACTCTCCAACTGATCTGTCGGAATATTCATCAGAATACCGGTAGCGGAAAGCATCTGATATGGAACACCGACCCAGATATTAATAAGAATGATCATTGCATGAGACCAGCCCGGTTTAGAGAGAAACGGAATATAGTTTCCGGAAACAAGTCCGATACTTTGTAACCAGCCTGTCAGACCGATGTTGGAACATAATGTATTTACAATACCGTGGTCGCTGAACATTTTGCTTACAAGAAGCAATGTTACGAACTGTGGAATCGCGATTGTCACAACAAAAAGTGATCTCCACATTTTTTTAAAATGTGTATCTTCATGGTTGATCAGCTTTGCCAAAAGAATACCACCGATGAAAGTTGTAAATGTTGCCGATACTGCCCAGATCATTGTCCATGCAAGAATTCTTACGAATGCATAGGAGAATGTGATTGTGGTGCCGCCTGTAAACATATTCTTGAAGTTTCTAAGTCCAACCCATGTAAACAGGTAGTTTGGCGGCATATGATCCATATCATAATTGGTAAATGCCACACAGGACATAAAAATGATCGGTATAATGTTCATCATAATAACACCGATACTCGGCAGGGTAAGTAATGTAATATAAAACTTACCGTTGAAAAGAGATTTTATATCTTCTGCAAATGTATTGACATGTTCTCCCTCTTCTTTCATAAGCTGAAGCCGGTAAACAGCTTTCATATTGCTTATATATAAAAATATGAATGCTACGATTACGAGAATACCAATAATACCATATAGCAGGATCAGCAATGAGTTATCGTAATCATTAACAGTATTTTTCAAGGTCAGCGGATCAAATACGGACTCATACTGAACGGTACCAAGTGTATTTAAATCCTTAATGTAATTAATAGAGAACATTCCTGTAAACAGGATTACTATCACTTCAAGTGCTGTCATTAAGATACCTTTGACGATCTGTTTACGTCCCCAGTATCCGGCACCCATAACAAGCAGTGAAAGCTTGCACCAGATATCGCCCTTTGCCACGGCTGTCCCAAAATCGGCAAAGTATTTTTTGATTGCGTTTAAAAATGTTTTCATAGATTCACTCCCTATGCGCGTGAATGAGAATTTTTGGCTAAGTCGCAAAAACTTTTCTCTTTTTAAAAATTTCACATAGCTTGTCACAAGGAAGGCATTGGTTTCCAGCAGGAAAATATCCGCCTCTGCCGGAAAGCAATGTCCTGTCTGGCAGGAGATAATGCCCTCCTCATAAAAGTTATTCCAAAGCCATGTGGAAATCTGAGTTTTACAGATATTTGATTATTCAGCTACCGGCTGTGTAATACCAGCTACTGCATCATCAAGTACAGCCTGAAGATCTGTTGCACCGTCAACCAGGTTCTGTCCAAGTGCCTTTGCCGGATCCCAGTAATTATTGCCTACAACCTGCTGATCTGCAAACTCTGACTGCGCTGCAAGTGCTGCAAGTGCCGGGGAATCAATCTGAGCTGCTGCTACTGTGTTAGCCGGTCCCTCTGATGTAGCGTTACCAATTGCTAACTGGCTCTCCTCATTTGTGAGATACTCAGCAAGGAGCATTGACCAGCCAACATTTTTAGCATGGGAGTTAACACCTACGAATTTGTATCCTGCATAAGATCCCATCTGTGTAGCTGTTCCATTTACATCGAAAGTAGGTAATTTACATGCTGCATATCCGTCACCGTATTTCGCTTCAAAAGATCCGGTGTTCCATGTACCGGAAACATATGCGCCAAGTGTACCGTCATTTAACATGGTAATTGCATCCTGATCTTGTACGCTTACAAATGCCGGGGAAGAAGTGATATTCTCAATACTCTGTGCTACTGCAAGACCGGTCTCAGAGTTCCAGTCACAGTTGTTTGAGTTATCTTCATTCATGGAAAGTTCACAGCCTGCACCAGAGAAAAATCCATACAGATACCATCCATCTGCTACATTCATGCCAACTTTTGTTCCTGCTTCTTCCGCTTTTGCTGTAAGGTTTTCCCAGGAAGCCACATCCTCTTCAGAGAAGATGTTTGAATCATAGTATAAGAAGTAACCATTCGATGCTGTTAACGGATAAGCGTAAAGTTTTCCGTCTTTGGTAGCTGCTGCTACAGTTGCCTCTGAGTTTGTTTCTTTCGGATCATATGTATAAGTAGCTGCCACTTCCTGAAGCGCACCTGCATTTACAAGATCATTTACCTGATCATCTGCAAATACGAATACATCTGCTGCTGCATCGATATCCTCAAGAATCTTATCTTTTGCATCTGCCTCAGATACAGCACCGATCGTGATGTTAAAATCTACATCTGAGTACTGCTCTTTAAATTTGTCTGTCAGCTCTTTCATAACGTTCTGATAAGCCTCAAGTTCTGAACACCAGAGCTGGATATCTACGGTTCCATCTGTAGATGCGATCAGATTTGCGATTGCATCACCGGAAGCTGTTTCTGCATTATCTGCAGCATCACCTGTCTCTGTTGCTGCTGCACTGTTTGTGCTCTCTGCTGCGCTGTTGTCTGCTGCACTATTGTCTGCTGCGCTGCTGTTATCGGCTGCTTTGTTTCCACATCCTGCAAACATGGATGCTACCATTGCTGCACATAATACTGTGCTGATGACTTTTTTCTTCATTTGAAAATTCCTCCCTTTTCCTTGATAGAAAAAATTGTTCTTTTAGAACACTTTTTCGTGTTGCGCTATGCGCAATCGGTTGTTCTATGGTTAGAGTATATCTCCGTCACATCCTTGTGTCAATATCCACATTTTATAATAAATCCGACCATTTTTTAGCCATTTTGCACAATATCATCTTCTATTTTTTCTTTTATTTTTTTCAAATTCGACTTTTGCGCAACCGTTAACTATTGATTTTCCGTGCATTTTCAATTCTTATATCATCTTTTTATGGATATTTTGGCTCGTTTTTGATATTTTTTGAATCAGGGATTTTCCTGCCTTTTCCTTTGTTTTGGGCGAATTTCCATCACATTGCTTCAGATTCACCCTCATTCCCGCTGATCTGCGGGCTATTCCGGTAATCATTGTAATCATTTCGCCCATTTCATGTGATTTCCGACAATTTCAGCATAAAAAACGGGCGAAACACATTTATTCGCTATGTGTTTCGCCCATTGCTTATTCTCTCCAACAGGATGATCTTCAATTTTCTCAGAACTGTATTTTCCTGATTATATTTATTTCGTCGATTCCTTCAGCACCACCTCATACGGAAGCAATGTGCGCTCTTTCACCTCAAGTCCCTCCGTCAGATCAAGCAGTGTACGGCATGCCACCATGCCGAGTTCCTTTGCATCAAATGAAAGCGATGTGATCGAGGGAACATTGTTTTCAAGTACCATGCTGTTATAAAACGATGCCACCCGGACATCTTCCGGCACTTTGACATGCTGCTGGCGCAGTGTCTTTAAAACACGGCTGCAGACAGCGTCATCCATACAGAGGATGCAGTCTGCCTGTCTGTTTAATGCTTCCTTGACTGCCTTTTCCACCAGAACCTGGTTATCCTGGCTTAAAAACATCAGATCCACATCTAACGTTTTCCCCATCTTCGCATATGCCTCACGAAATCCCCGCAGACGGCTCTGTGTAACCACATGCTCTTCATTGCCGCCGATCAGTGCAATTTTGTCCATCTGCTTCATCAAAATGATCGATGTAAGCTCTTTGCATGCACTCTTGTGATTGTGATCGATCTGAATCACGCCTTTGTAATTGGCACTGGTACTTCCGATCGTGACAAACGGTACATTTTTTGTCTGCAGAAAATCGATCTGTTCATCTTCCACAAAAGTGCGCATCAGGATCACACCGTCCACTTTATGGTTTGCTATGATACGCTCAAGAGAAGATATATCGTTTTTCCTGCAGATAGAAAGCAGGATATCATATTCCATGCTGCCCGCAATCTCCTGTATCCCAAACAGACATTCCTGAAAAAATGTAAGATCCACAACATCATACTCCCCCGGCATGACCACACAGATATTATAAGTTTTAGACTGCGCAAGCCCTTTCGCAATGACATTCGGCTTATAATCATGTTCTTCTATGTAGGCGAGCACGCGCTCTCTTGTCTCCCTGCCAATACGACCTTTACCGGAAATTGCACGTGACACGGTTGTCTTCGATACCCCAAGCGCCTCCGCCACGTCCGCAATCGTAATATTCTTTTCTAACCCCTTATCCATAAACTCTCGTCCCTCGCTTTTTTGCGCTTAGTTGCGCAACTAAGTTTATTATTGTACAAACAGGGGCAAAAATCAATCCTATTTTTTTCTATTTTTTCCCGGCATCAATCCGGTATTCCCTCATACGAAATCCATGCTACATCCGCAAAACGATCCGACATTTCACCGTTTGAAGACGCATACACACCGAGCGTGCAGCCCACAAATCCCCCTGCTTCCTCTGTACTGTACGGCAGCAGGCTCACGTCTTTAATGAGTTTTAATACCTTTCCTTCCTCATCTCTGACAAAAAATTCTGCCCTCTGTCCTGCTGCCTTCAAATACAGTTCCAGCATTCCTTTTGCATTGATTTCTTCTTCCGCAAGCAGCGTATCGTTTTCTGTTATATGTGCGATTACCTGCAGCTTTCTCTTCTCTTTTCCACCGCAGATGCGCATCGAAAGATGATTTGCATGATTCTGATAGCAGACGATCCCCGCCTGTTCATTTTCCCGCTCCGCATCAAATTCCATGCATGCCGAAAATGTAAAATCATAATCTTTCTGCCGCAGCCCGAAATACTGCGCGTCCGTTTTCTCTGTAAGTTTCTGTTTTTTCAGATGCATCCTGAGAAAACCTTTTCTCTCGATCAGTGAATATGTATTTTCATCCCTTCTCTGCAGCGACAGGAGTCTGTCATCTATTTTTTTCTGATCAAATGTAATAAAATCCGCGTGGGTCACTTCCTTTTCCAGGCGATACTCACTGATCGGAAGTTCTGTTTTCTCTGTCAGATGTCCAATCCCCGGATTGATGACGGGCCATCCGTCCTCCCATTCCACTTTTGCCAGAAAAGTTTCCCTGCCAATACTACAGTGTCCCTCACATGGCCTCGATGCAAGCATGACGACATACCAGTTTCCGTCTGCATCATCCACAAGATCTCCGTGTCCTGCATAGATCACCGGATAATCCCTGCCAAGATTGCGGTGCGTGAAAATTGGATTTCTCTTGCATCCACAAAACCATTCTCTTAACGACCTGCTTCTCGCGATACTGATGCTGTGTTCCGGTCCCGTACCGCCCTCTGCGATCATCAGATAATACCAGCCGTCTTTTTTGTAAAGGTGCGGTCCCTCCGGCCAGATACAATCTTTTAATGCACCTTTCCAGACCGCCGTCCCCGCACCTTTTAAGCACATTGCATGAAGATCCAGCTCCTCTATCCAGATCTCCCAGTCACCATTGTGTCTGACCCCGGACGGATTCGGTCTTGTCCCGACATAATAACATTTCCCATCTTCATCAAAAAAGAGGCTCGGATCAATCCCCTCCGCCGCATCTCCCAGATAATGTGGAACTGACCACGGCCCTTTGGGGTCCTGTGCCGTTATCACAAAGTTTCCACCATGATCCACATTTGTTGTTATGATGTAATAAGTACCCTCGTGGTAACGGATCGTCGGTGCAAAGATCCCCCGTGAGATCTCACTGCCGGACAGTGGAAGCTGTTCTTCCCTGTCCAACGCATTGCCGATCTGCTCCCAGTGCGCTAAATCCCTGCTATGAAACACAGGAATCCCCGGAAAATATGCAAAACTCGAATTTACCATATAATAATCTTCCCCCACCCTACAGATAGATGGGTCTGGATAAAAACCGGACAGAACCGGATTCTTTGCTATACTCATTTTATCGCTCCATTTCTACTATTCTAAAATCTTATTTTTCACACAAATTTCTCTGCTTTCCAGGCAGCCATGCCTTTTTTATTCCACATAGCCAAAACCAAGTATTGTAAATTTCTTTTCTTCTTCCCCAGGTGTCATCTGAATCCTCACCTGATGCCATCCGCTTTCTTTTTCTTCCAGAAGAATGACCGGATTGCAGTGCGTCCAGCCGTTCACATGCGGATCTGCGGTCAGAACTTTGGTATCGTCCACAAACACATCTGCCCGTCCGGCGTCCACCGCTCCGGAATCTTTAAAGATGAGAAGCAGTGACCGGCAGTAGATATCCATCTGGAATGCATCTTCTGATCTGCCATTTGCCCCATCATACTGCCAATTGTACGGAAATTCAGGAACCGGCGTTAAACTGTCATCCATCTCCACACACTGTAATTCCTGATCTGTACCGGAAAATGCGCCACAGCAGATCTTCGCACGTTCATAGCCGTCTCTGCGGTCTAATAATTTCACTTGCGCAAATTCATCCCCATAAACCGGTTTTTCATGCATTCTTCTTAAAATATCAGGCTCACAGACCGCCCGGTCAATCAGATACATCAGACAGTCTGCCATGATTTTATGTCCCAGATTTGTCGGGTGAAACGCATCATAAAAGAACTGATTTTTTGAAACAACTCTGTCCTTTGCCTGCCGAAACTGCGGTGTCACGGCATCCCGGATGCTTACCATCGGGAGCTGATACCGCTCTCCCACCGGAGCAAGGCGTTCCTGTAAGTTCCAGTCATTTGCAAAAACAGCAAACAATAACAGGACAGCCGGTGCATCCGGCATGGATAAAATTTTTGTTACGAGGCTCTCATAACACCTTCCCTTTGTCTCATCCCCCTCGTCATTTACTGCAAATTCCACGACTACCAGATCCGGCTTTTCTTTTCCATCCCGCAGGACATCCCTCTCAAAACGGATCATCCCAAGCTCCGACGGGGTTCCGCCCACTCCCGCTTTTATCAGTTTCACATTGTTATTTTTTCCGTATTTTCCGGCAAATGCCTTCCAGAACCGGTATGCGTAGCACTGTGTGTGAAGCGGAACTGCCCCGGCTCCCTGCGTGATGGATCCTCCTATATATGCTATGGTTACCGGCTCCCCAGCCCGCGCTTTTTCTACGACTCTTCTGATCCTGCCCGCATCTCCCATAGAAAGGAGTGACCGCTCTATCATTTCCTGATATCCGTGGGATTCCATATCCACCACGCGCTCTTCCTGCGGCTTTGGTACGAAAAATCCATCCTTTAAAAAGAAACGGACATTGACCCTTGCAGACTGTTCCGGCGTCTCAAAGACAAACCGGATCTGCCCCGGCACATCATCATCTGTTTTCCACTTTACCGTATCAAGCGTGATCCTGACTTCTGCGCCATCCCCACGCAGTTCTGTTTCTATGAGCGTTCCGCCGCCGTAGAGATCCTCTTTCCCGTACATCTGAAATACAAATGTGACCGGTTCTCTGCTATGTTCCATCTCCACGGATATACCGATGCTGTGCACCAGGCTTTTAAAGCCCTCCACCGTGCCAAGTTTCTTTAAAATTTCTTCATCACAGACCTCACCGGTCACTTCCGCACTGCTTTCAAGCCTTCCATCACTCTCGTAGATAAACTGGACTCCCCTGCCCTGATACTCCCCCTGCGTCTGGAGCGAGCCAAAGGTTTCTTTTTCTTTCATAATGTAAAAATAAGATCTGTCTTTTTCCGGATCTTTCGGTGCCACAGGTCCACTCATCTGTTCGTCCTCCTTGTCTCCGGCAGTCCAAGACCTGACTCCGGCAAATGCTTTCCCTTGCGCACAAACGTCAGTTTTTCCAGCAGAAATCCCGGTGTCCCCGCATAAATTCCAATTTCATTCTCTCCGCTCTGCAGCGTGACCTGCACACGGACAACGCGGATCTGATCCACCACCATTTTCGCCCATTCCGCACAGGACGGCTCGCCGGAACGGTATCCATCCGGAATCATCTCTATCTTTTGCGGTGCATTTCCATTGACGGCGCAGCCAAAATAGACACTGCCTCCCTGACAGACCGGATTTGCCGGAGCGGTATAGCAAATCATTTCGTATTCTCCCGCCTCCCTGACATAGATCTGATACGTCAGTTTTGGTGCCTGTCTGATCTGCTCTGCCATTTCAAAAAAAGTCTTTGTCTGCGGATATGCTTTCACACCAGATAACGTTTTTCCGTACTCCGGCAAAACATAAAATGCTCCCGCATCCGCCTTTTCATTGCAGATAAAGTGCTCTGCCTCGACAGAGAGCATCCCGTCTGTCTCATAAAATGCCTCCGCCAGACATCCCGGCAGATCTTTTTCCAGCAAAATTTTTACCGGTATCCTTCCACCCTCATAGCAAACCTCAAAATCATATGTCCTGTGGTCATTCTCCCAGTCTGTGATCTCATCTCTTTTTATCTGCACCGTGAGCACTTCCTCACGGTCTGTGACTCCCTGCATTTTTCCAGGCAGAACCCACGGACTTTTGCACTCGATATGATAAGGCACTTTTTCTTTCGAGCCGCCAAACAATAACAGGGAGGCTTCACTGACAGCCGGATCTAAAAACTGCCGCATCACGATCAATTTTTTCGTCCAGTCCCCGCCTGCCGTACAGACATCACCGCCCTCTGACATGGCAAAGATCCTCGGCTTATTTGCCGGTTCTATGAAGGTCATGAGCGGATACCTGCACTCCTCATCGTTCCAGTTCACAAAGCCGATGTGCTCTGAGAGTGCCATTCCATCCCATTTTCCATCCAGAAGCTGATGAAACCGTTCTGTGAGTAAACGGTCTTTTTCGATACATGCTTTTATTTTTTCTGCATAATCATTTGCACATACCGCTCCCATTTTTGCAAAAAATGAATTTTTTCCTGCATAAAGCTGCATATCAGATGCGTTTGCACTTCCCATTGCCGGGTAATATACCAGTTCCCAGAAAGCCGGCAGCATCTCTTCCGGCACAGAAGATAAAAGCTTTTCTGTCTCCGCTTCTAACCTTTCATTTTCCTTTTGTCTTTTGTCTGCCTCCCCAAAGTGCACCGGATGATAAGTATCTGCGCGCATCGCTTCCGGCTTGCAGTTATGATTCATTTTTGTATACTGCTGCATGATCCGATAAACTGCATCCTGCTGTGCCTCATAGAACCATCCGCCAAATTCACGTTTCACCCAGTACGCCAGATAGTCCTGCGGCGCATGAATCCTGTTGCTTCCCCATTTCTCATAATCATATGCGAGATCCATAAAGAAACTGAGCGGATACTCTTGAAATTTCAGGTCACCGACGTTGACGATCCAGATATCCCGCACACCAAAGTCATATGCCATCGTCATCTGATCCCAGATTTTAGGCAGATAAGAACTGTTCACCCACTCATAAGAGACCGGCGATCCGTGGTAATCAAAGTGATAATACATACCAAAGCCCCCGCGGTGGGAGCGCATTTCCTCCGTCGGAAGTGTCCGCATATTTCCATAGTTATCCTCGCAGAGCATCAGCGTCACACCGTCTAAGCCATCCCAGTCGTTAAGCCCAGGCGTTGTCTCATCCCCGTAATAATAAGCCTCCACTTCTTTATAAAGTGCGAGCATTTCCGGTTCATTCTCCCCGACACATTCCCGGATGAGTTTTCTCTGTTCTGTGATGATCTCTTTTAACAGGGAAATATTCTGCTCTAAGGATGCATCCTCCCCAAGCATCAGAGAATCTCTCTCCCCGCGCATGCCGATCGTGATGATATTTTCATATTTTCCACTGCGCAAAAGCCCGTCGCGCCAGTAACGGATCAGTCCCTCACGGTTAGTAAGATAGCTCCACTCATTTCCATAAACAGAATCCTCTCCACGCACCAGATCCCATTCTTCGCTGTGTCTTAAACATGGTTCATGGTGGGAATTGCTCATCACGATCCCGTAGCAGTCTGCAAGGCGGGCATTTTCCTCCCCCGGTCCATCCAGCGAAAAAGACGATGTCCACATTGCCGGCCACAGATAATTTCCTTTCAGCCGAAGCAGTGTCTCAAAGATCAGGTCATACATTTCTGCAGTAAATCCACCATAATGGGAAAATGTCCAGTTTCCGAACGCAGGCCATTCATCATTGATAAAAAACCCCCGGTATTTCACGGAGGGTTCTTTGCTCTGCATCGAGTCTTTTTCGGAAAAAATGATTTCTTTCTGCGGGGCAGGGACCACATCTGCAAAGTGGACAAACGGCGATACCCCCATAAGCTCTGAGATATGGAATAACCCATAGATTGTTCCCCGCTTGTCACTTCCTGCGATCAGCAGACTGCCATTTTTCAACACCTGAAACAGAAAACATTCCCGCTTTCCACACAGAGAGGAAAGTTCTATCCCTTCCTCTTCTGCGATCGCCTCTGACATCTCACTGTTTCCGAGCGTTGCCACATACACCTGCGCCGGCTGCAACTCTCCCTGCCATTTTATGATCTTCGGGCGGACACCTGTGACCTGCTCCACATCCCCACAAACCTTTTCTGTGATTCTATAGACACCCTCAAATGTCCCATCCTCCATCACAAATGCCGCTGCTTTTTGATCCTTTACCAAAATTGCTTCCATACGAGCACTCCTAATAAATTCTATAATTGCCGCTCAGTGCCAGATATGCGAAGAAATACAGACAGTTGTCATAATATCTTCTGTCCCCGGTGCGAAGCGGTGTCTCCCAGAAACGGTGGACACAGAGAAATGCATTTTTCTGGTCTGAGGCAAGTGCCGCCTGCGCATTGACCGCAGTCATCGCAACCGGATGCAGTGCCTTTCCTTCCAGAATGGTTCCGTCGGTCAGGAAAATACCGTCCCTGTCTTTCTCCTGCACGGTATCACAGAAAAAATTCAAAAACCGGTCAACATTCTCACTCTCCCACTCATCCTTCGCAAACCACTCATAGTCAAGGGCAATGTTTGCGATCGTCCGGTAGGCATCACTGTAATACCAGTCATGTCTGCCTCCCCACTGGTCTAAAACAGGCTGATACGGTGTTCCGTCAAATTCTGCATATTCCGCACTAAGACCAGTGACCGGATGACATGCACGCTTTAAGTAATTACGGCTCGCCTCCGCCGCCTCCTTAAAAAATGCCCGGTCCTCTTCTTTTGCCCACAGTGCGAACAACTCATAAAAATGAGGCAGATGATAGGACGGATCCGAAAAATCCACATCCGTGATAAAACGGATCAGATGATTTGAGGCATCCCACATGGCTCTGCCACCCTCTCCGTTTTCTCCCTTGTGGATGCAGGTGTGCAGCAACTCCTTCGCTTCCCTGCTGTAATTGAATATCCCTTCGCCGTCTCCCCAGCGGTGCGCTGCGAAAAACAGTGCCATCGCAAAAAATTCCTCACCATCCGGTGCTGCGCCAAAAGAATTTTTTGTTCCATCCGGCTGCACCGACCATGCAAAATATCCTGCATTTTCGCCTTCCTCTAAGTACATATAAGTTTTTGCCCATTTCCACAGACGGTCAAATTCTTCTTTCCGGTCCATCTGGACACACATCATCATGCCGTAGGACATCCCTTCTGTCCGCGCATCATGGTTACCCGTGTCCTCGATATATGCCATATCGTCCCCGACGGGATGATAGATTCGCTCTGATTCTGCCCCGTAAAAAAGTGTATGGAAGATCTCATTTTTCCGCTTTTCTATGGTTTCCTTATCATAGCCTGCCTCCGCAAATACATTGCGGTAGGTTCCAGTCTCAAACGCTCCTCTTTTCATGCAACTTTGTCCTTTCCTCTTATTCCTTGACACCGCCAATGGTAAGTCCTGTCACAAAATAGCGCTGTAAGAACGGATACAGACAGATGATCGGCAGCATAGTCAGTATCGTTGCAGCGGCACGCACGGAAGTCGGTGTCACAGATCCTGCCGCATTTTTCATTGCCTCCACGGAATTTCCCTGGTTTGTGACGGAAGATAATAATTTCATCAGCTCATACTGTAAAGTTGTCAGGTTCGCACTCATACGGTTATAGAGCATTGCATCAAACCATGAATTCCACTGTCCGACTGCGACAAACAGTGCAACCGTCGCATATACCGGTTTGCAGAGCGGGGAAATGATCTTTAAGAAGATCGTGGTGTAACCTGCCCCGTCTAACTGCGCGGATTCTTCCAGACTGTCTGAGATACCATTCATATAAGTACGGATGACTAACATGTTAAATGCGCTGAACATTCCCGGAATGACATACACCCAGAAACTGTTTGTCAGGTGAAGTGTCTTAAATAACAGGAAGGTCGGGATCATTCCACCATTGACATACATGGTGATCACCCAGAACAGGGATAACTGTTTTTTAAACATGAAACGTTTTCTGCTGACAATAAATGCCAGAATCGCGTTGGCAAACAGTGCAAGTGCTGTTCCGATGACGGTTCTTGCAACCGTGATGTAGGCACCCATAATCAGGTTGTCTTTCTGCAGCACGGTAATATAATTTTTCCATGTAAATTTTCTCGGCAGCAGGTAGATCCCGCCGCGCAGCGCATCTGTTCCGTCATTCAGTGAGATTGCCAGCGTATTTAACACCGGATATAACGTAATGATCACAAACATGATCATAAATAATGTATTTAACGTTACGAAAACTTTGTCCGCAACGGATGTTTTCTTTCTTGATTTTCTTCTCTTTGTTGTTACTGCTTCCATACCAATACCCCCTAAAACAGCCTTTCTTCGCCGTTACGTTTTGCGATCTGATTGGCGATCACGATCAGAATGATACTAACCAGACTCTTGAAAATACCGGCTGCCGTACCAATGGAGAAATCATTCTGGCTGATGCCCCATTTTAATACATAAATATCGATGGTCTGCGATACGCTCTGTACCAGACCGTTTCCAAGCAGATACTGGATCTCAAAACCTGCATTCAGTACGTTTCCGACATTCATTAAAAGTAAGATCATGATCGTCGGCTTAATTCCGGGAAGTGTGACATATTTGATTCTTGCCCAGCGGCCCGCACCATCCATATTTGCAGCTTCATAGAGTGAAGGATCGATTGCTGTGATCGCAGATAAATAGATGATCGCATTCCATCCTGTCTCTTTCCATACATTTGCAAATGCCACGATCGGCCAGAAGTATTTCGGATATGCAAAGAAGTTGAGAGGCTGGTCTAAAATACCAAAGTTCACTAAAAGTTCGTTGATAATACCGGTGCCCGATAATGCATCATGTAAAATACCGGTAACAATAATCCAGGAAAGGAAATGCGGCAGATAAGAAATGGTCTGTACGACCTTTTTTCCTCCCTGTGATTTTACCTCGTTCAATAAAATTGCAAATACGATCGCCATCACAAAGGTGACGACCAGATTGATCACACCCATGGCAAGTGTATTTCTGATTACCCGCAAAAAGGTTGCATCGGAAAATAACTGCTGGAATTTTGCAAGTCCCACAAAAGAAGAATGAAGCAGGCCATCCTTCGGTTTATAATTCTGAAAAGCCATCAGCCAGCCGCCAAGAGGCAGATAACAGAAGATCACTCCATACACTACGATGATCGCTGACCATATTAAAAGAACCTTCTGCCGCTTTATTTCTTTCCATGTGATTTTTATCTGCGGCTCTTTGATTTTTTGTTTTTGTTTTTTTTTCGTTACTGTTATTGAAGCCATAGTTTCACTCCTCTTTTTTAAGAATGGGGACTGTCATTCGTCCAGTCCCCATCCCGTTTTCTCACAATTTTTACTGATATTTTTTTGCTTCCTCAATTCTGCGGTCTAATTCTGCCTGCATCTCATCAATAAATGCCTGCGGATTACAGTTATTGTAGACACCCATGTACTCTTCCCATGCACTGTCAAAGTCAGATGCCATAACGACCTTCGGAAGGTATTCATGTTTTACTTCGCCCATCTTTGTCCATGCCATGCCGCCCTCAGTTGCAGTCGTCATGTTGTTTGAATAGGAATACATCGGATACCACGGTCCCGGTGCCTCGCTGGTTCCAAGCATATCCACATAAGTCTCTGCGCCATATGCTTTAAAGCAGTTCTGTACGTCCTCGCTCAATCCGTCATAGAACTCTTTTGCCTGACCCTCCGGTTTCATTGCATTAATGCCGTCACGGCTGGTACCGGAATACTGTGGGAAATAAGAATATGAACAGCTGTGGGATGCCTTGTAAGCGGTGTCGGAGGACTGCATTCTCATATCCTCGGTACAATAATACTCACCATTTTCATCCACATCATAATCCACACCTTTTTCGCCCCAGAAACGAAGATCATGTACTTCCTGGTCTAACAGATCATTGATGAACTGAAGGGCGCCCTCCACGTCTTCGCAGCTTGTGGTGATTGCAAGACCACTTGACACATTTAATGTTCCGCCGGAGTTGTGCCACTGGTTCTTCATACCTTCGTCGATCGTGATCGGAAGCGGTACATAATTGCAGCCTTCCTTGTCAAGTCCCTGCTGCTTAAATGCATCATTTACGTTGTATGCAAAATCCCACCACTGATCGATCATTCCAAGTACACGACCGGTTGATAATTTTGCAATGTACTCATCATAGGTCTGTGTAAAAGACTCCGGATCTACGATTCCTTTCTGGTACTCTTCATTTAATTTCTGGAAGTAACGTTTTGCTGTCGGTGTTGTATTGTAATCTACGATCTTTAATTCATCCGGGTCTACGATACAACTTCCATCATTTGGATAGCCATCCAAAAACTGTGGTGCATTTTCCAGACAGAAGTATCTCCAGTCATCGCAGAGGATCGTGTACGGGATATTTTCTGTTCCGTCATCCATGGTCGGATTTGCTTCATTGTATTTCTCGATCAGGTCAAAATACTGATCCATCGTATGGATCTCAGGATAGTCTGCCCACTTTAACACTCTCGTCTGGATCCAGAATGCCTCGTCACCGTGGGTGGTTGCTTTTTCTTCCCCGTAAATATTTCCAAACTGATTGATCCAGTAGATATGTCCATCATCCTGACGGAGTTTATCCCACTCCTGATCTGTCAAAAATTCTTTGATGTTTGGATATTTGTCTATGTAATCATCCAGTGCTACCAGCGCACCCGCATCATAGAGCTGTTTCATTCCGTCGCCGCCATCGATCATATCCGGATACTCACCGCCTGCGATCAGTGTTCCGACTGCCTCCTGTGCTGTCTGTCCGGTCAGCCATGTCTCCTTGCATTTTGCACCTGTGATCTCTGCGATCTTCTGCTCGATCTCATTGTCATCATTGATCTCTGAACCAGGTACTGCAAAAAATGCGGTAAACTCTTTCACGCCGGATGAATCATTTGTGTTTTCCCCTGATGAGCCTCCCTCTGTGGATGCTGCGCCATTTGTTCCTGTGGTATTGGTATTTCCCCCGCCACATCCGGTAAGCATTGACGCTGCCATTGCCATAACAAGCAATACTGACACTGCTTTTCTTCGTTTCATTTTTTCTCCTCCTTCTTAATCACATCTGATTTCTGTAAGATCTGTATCAGATTTTGTAATTTTATTTTACCAATTTGTCATTTTTCTACAACCGGACAAAAATCAAAAAAAGTCATGACAAATTTTAGTTTTTCATCTAAAATCTGTCATGACTCTCTATCACAGGTACTATTGTCCTCGTTTATTCATTTACACTGCGTGTCTTCTTGCGGTACGTTGTCGGCGTACATCCTTTGCTCTGGATAAACCGGTTAATAAAGTAATCCAGATCACGGTATCCTACTTCTTCCGCCACAAGATAGATTTTATCATCCGTCCTAAGAAGGATCTCCGCTGCCCGCTCGATCCTGTAATTATTCAGATATTCCTTGAACGATACACCATATTTTTTCCGGAACATCTGCCCTAAATAAGCACTGTTGACAAAATATTTCTTCCCGAGTTCTTTGAGCGTCAGATTCTCTGCATAATTTTTCCGGATCTCCCCCTCCACATCAAGAAGCACACCGCGGGACGCATTCTGCCTTAACTGTACCAGATAATCCGCATACTCCATGACGAATCTGCGGAAATGTGAAAGGCTTCCTCGGATCATATGTACCTGAAACGCATTTTCGCAGATATACTGTAACACCTCATCCTGATTGACGCTGTCATCCTGCTCCATCGCAAGGGAAACCAGACGGTACAGGAGATAATTCATGTTCATCTGTACCAATTCCGGGTTCATTCCCGCCTCATTCATCTCCTCATAGATCGCTGCAACATTATCCTCGATCCTTTTCTTGTCATTCTCTTCCACACTCCGCAGCAGATCCTCGATTTTTTTGTGGCTCACCACAATACCGGACGGATTTTTCTGCTCTTTCGAATAGTACAATAGATTCGGCATCACCTTAAAACTGGAAAAAGTCTTTGCGATCACTGCCGACCGGAAAGATTCTGAGATATCACTGATATCTTCCACCTCACTGCCGACATACATCACGACCGGATGGACTGTGCTTTTCTGAATCTTTTCCAATAGCAGATTGATATATTCCTGCTCCCGCAGTCCCTTTTCCTGCGAAATTTTTTTACAGAAAATAAATCCCACATCATAACATTCTTCCTTGCCTTCCGCGTCTAAGAATGTAAGACAGCTGTATTCACCTCCAAGATACTGCATGCAGGCTTCATATATCTGTCTCTGGAGCTGCCGTTTCTTTTCCGGTCCTATGTCCGTATCCGTCTCGCCATCCTCCGACTCGATCCCGATATAGCGGATCCCTCTTCCAAAATCCACCTGTCCTTTAACATAAGAGAGTGCCGTTTCCTCCTGTCTGCCGAGCAAAAGTGTCTGCATCTGCTGCACAAAATACGCTTTTCCGATTTTCCGGATTCGCTCGCTCTCTTCCTTTTTATCCTGCTGCATCTGTTTTACCTTTGAAAGCAGTGCAAGGAGCTGGCTTTTCTGGATCGGCTTTAATATGTAATCCGTACACTGCCATTTGATTGCCTCTTTCGCATAGGTAAAGTCTCCATAACCGCTCAGTATTACAAAAAATGCCTCTGACAGATGCGTTTCCCTGATATATTTTAAAAATTCCAGACCATTCATAACCGGCATTTTGATATCCGCTAAGATCAGGTCGACCGGATTACTCTTTAAAAATTCTACCGCCTCACTGCCATTCCCCGCAGTTCCCACAATCTCAAATCCTTCTTTTTCCCAGTCAATCAACGCAGAAAGTCCCTGTACGATAAATGGCTCATCGTCCACAAGCAGCACTTTAAGCATTCTATCCCCTCCATTCTTTCTCCCATAAAATTTTCCCTATCTTCTCCTTTTTATGAAATTGCATTCAAAGGTATCACTACAGATACTTCTGTTCCAACACCTCTTTCACTTTCGATATGAAATTTTACATGATCTCCTGTATACATTTTCAGTCTCACGCAGGCATTGATCACACCTACCCGTCCTTTTTCTTTAAGCATCTCGATATTTGCCTCTTCCATGCGTTCCTGCAGATAATTCAGATATTCTTCCGGCATCCCCTCCCCGGTATCCTCCACTTCAAGATGCAGATTATTTTTATCTTTATATACACGGACTAAGATCCATGACTGTGACGCTTTTCCCTCAATACCATGCACACATGAATTTTCCGTAAAAGTCACTAACGATAATTTAGGAATCCGGTACTCCCTGCAGTCATCCTCCATTTCAATGCTGTATCTTAGCCGGTCACCAAAACGGTATTTCTGAAGTTTTAAATACGACTCCACAAAACCGATCTCCGCACCAAGGCTCACAATATCCGTTCCCCAGTCCACATACTGCCGTTCCATCAGCGAAAGCTGTTCGATCATTTCCGCTGTCTCATCCTCATGTTTTAAGATGCTCCGCATGCGGATATTTTCCAATACATTGAATAGAAAATGCGGGTTGATCTGGCTGTGAAGTGCCAGAAGTTCCGCCTTTTGTCTGGCAATATCAGCATCCTGTCTGGCAATCTCCGACTCCTGCTGTTTTAACCTGCTCTCATAAACCGTCTCGATCAGATGATTCATCCGGTTTGCCATGGAATTATAATGCTGCATCAGCTGACTGATCTCATCGGTTCCTGATATTGTTTCCACCACTTTTAATTTTCCGGTATGATCCTGCGAAAAGGTATCTTCCAACAGATGCAGACGTACTGTAAACGAACGGTTTAGAAACTGCATAAATACCCACGGAAGAAAAATATTGATCAACACCAGCAGGATCATCGGTATGGCATTGTTCCACAAAATTTTTGAGATCTGTATTTCCGGATACCGCACATAGATCTTCATCAGCTGTCCATATAATTCTTTCTCCTGCACATAACACTTTTGCATGGTACCCTTATCAAACCTCTCAAAAGATTCTTTTATATTGTTTCGTCCGGTATTTGAAAAGATAATCTTATCACCGCTGCAGATATACACCTCTGATTCATAATTTGCCCTCAAAAGTCCGGTATTGACCGCATTATAATCCAGATCAATCTTTAAAACTTTTTCATGCGGATCTAACATATAACGGTTTAATTTCCGGATAATCGACACCTTTCTTAAATCCGTCGGAGATGTATCGTGCGTTTCATCCATGTAGGCACAAAATACAAAATTGTTCCCGGAATCCTGCAATTTCTGATACCATTCCGTCTGTTTTACACGTCCTAACTTTTTGAACTTTCCACCATTTACGATCGTATCATTGTCGGCATACATCGTGATCTCAACGCTGCTGTTGCCAAGTGAACTGTCAAACAGGGAATCCTGCATCAGCTCCTGATACGCTTCATAAAATGCCAGATGGGAATCATAATCGGCATTCAGAAAATTGTTGATATACTTATTCATATAAATATTTTTTGAGATTGTGAGTGCTTCTTCTACTGCCTTGTCAATGCTGTACTCTGCCGCACTCGCTATATTTTCTGTCACCTGTTTTCTTGCATTGTGTTCCTCCGAAAATATCATTCCGACTACAACACTGTCTGTCAGGGCGACCGGCAGGACCACACAACAGACATACAAAAGAATCAGTTTCTTTTGTATGCTGTAAGTGTCAATTTTTTCTTCGATTTTTTTACAGAGACGCACAATTATTTTCATAACATCAGACTTTCCACTGTTTTTCCTGTGAGTTTCTCACTGCGTGAATCCGGCTGCATGCCTCCGACAAAAATCTCGAAGTGTCCGGACGGCAGGATCTTTTCACCGTTTTCATCATACAGCATAAATGCCTCTGATTCCAGCCGGATATTGATTTCTTTTTCTTCCCCGGCACAGAGTGGAAGTTTTACGATCTTTTTTAACTGGCCATGCGGCATCTTTGAATGTTCTGCCTTCACGTAGACCTGCACTGTCTCAGTCCCATCCATTTTTCCGGTATTTTTTACAGACAGACCGATCGTCACTCCTTCTGACACCACTGGTTCCTGCTCTAAAAATCTCACATTTTGATATGCATACTCTGTGTAGGAAAGCCCATAGCCAAACGGATACAATGCTTCCTGTTCCATATACCGGTAAGTTCTTCCCTGCATGGAATAGTCCTCGAAATCCGGCAGTTCTTCCGTGGTACGGTAAAATGTGACCGGCAGTTTTCCTTCCGGGTTTGCTTCCCCAAATAAAATATCCGCAATGGCAGCTCCGCCTCTTGCCCCCGGATACCAGCCCTGTACGATCGCATCTACATGCTCATCCGCCCAGTTCACCGCAAGTGCACTTCCCGATAGCAGAACTAAAATAACAGGCTTGCCACAGGATACAGCAGCCTCTAAGATCTCCTCCTGCAGTCCCGGCAGGTTCAGATCCGGTTTGTCACCACTGCCGTACTCATTGCCGGCATCTCCCTCTTCTCCCTCAATGCCCGCGTCAAGTCCCAGCACTGCGACAACCACATCACTCTCCTTGCATACGCCAAGTACTTCTGACATGCGGTCATTTTCCTGTGCCAGATTGCTGGTGCGGTCCTTATAAAGATGGCAGCCCTCCGAATAGAGCACCCTCACATCGTCGCCGACATAATCTTCAATCCCCTCTAACACAGTAATGTAACGTGATGCCGTTCCCTCATAATTGCCGACTAACGCGCGTCTGCTGTCCGCATTTGGTCCGATCACGCCAACCGTTTTTATTTTATTTTTATCAAGCGGTAATATATGCTCCTTATTTTTTAGCAGGACAACGGTTCGTCTTGCCACCGCCTCATTTAATTTTTTCATCTCTCTGCTGTCTGCGGCAAGATAAGGGATTTTATCGTATGGGTTTTCTTCTTTTTTATCGAACACACCAAGTTTCATCCTCGCCATAAACAGATTTGTGACAGCCTCGTCTAAGCGTTCTTCTTTGACCAGTCCCTGTCTCACCGCCTGAACTAAAAATCCAAACAGAGTACCACAGTTTAAGTCACAGCCGTTATTCATCGCCATCGCAACCGATTCAATCGCAGTGCCTGTCACATGATGTCCCTCATGGAAATCACGGATTGCCCAGCAGTCTGACGTCACATGCCCCGAAAATCCCCATTCTTTTCTCAGAATATCGATCAGCAGACGTTTGTTTCCACAACACGGCACTCCGTTCGTCCGGTTGTATGCCCCCATCACTGCCTCCACTTTTCCTTCTTTTACGCACGCCTCAAATGCCGGAAGATATGTTTCCCTTAAATCCTGCTCCGTCACCTCTGCATCAAATTCATGGCGCACCGCTTCCGGTCCGCTGTGTACCGCAAAATGTTTTGCACATGCAGCCGCCTTTAAATAATTTTCATCATGCCCCTGCAGGCCCTCAATATAGCGGACTCCAAGACGGCTGGTCAGATATGGGTCTTCCCCAAACGTCTCATGTCCTCTGCCCCATCTTGGATCTCTGAAAATATTGACATTCGGTGCCCAGAAAGTCAGGCCTTTATAGATATCCGTATCCTTTCCCTCCTGCTGCATGTTAAACTTTGCCCGTGCCTCCGTCGACACTGCATCACCGACCTGCTCTAACAGATCCTCATCAAATGTTGCCGCCAGACCGATTGCCTGTGGAAATACCGTCGCCGTGCCGGCCCGCGCCACACCGTGCAATGCCTCATTCCACCAGTTATAAGCCTTTATATTTAACCGTTCCACCGCCGGTGCCTGATACAGAGTCTGTGCCACTTTTTCTTCCAGTGTCATTTTCCCGACCAGCTCTGCAGCACGTTTTCTATAATTGTCCAGTTTTTCTGTATTCTGATTTAATTCCATATGTTTGACCCTCCCTGCAATATACACTTCCAGTATTGATTTTATGTTAGCAAATTAAAAGTTCACTGTCTACACCATTTTTTATCATATCCGAGTAAATCATAGATCATTTCATATAAAGATTCGGGTGTCAAAAGGTGGCCCACAACTTAGTGGCTATCAAATTGCACAAAGCTTGGACTCGTTTTGTGACTTGGGGAGAAAATTAGAAAATCTTAGTATGCCTGCCTATTCACAGTGATGTTCTGCCACGGATGGCAGAACAAGGCTTCACAAGCCATGGATGGCTTGTTGAACGCCGTTCACATCACTTTGAGAAATTCTAACTCAGGCATACTTAGTTTTTCTTATTTTCGGACAACGGAACAAAACAGACACAGCTTTGTGCAATTTGACAGTCAAAAAATTGAAAAGCACCTTTTGACACTCGAATCATATAAAGTAAAAGACTGCGGTACTTTTTCCTACCGCAGTCTCCGTGACTTATTTTTTGATTTTAATCTTTATGGTTGCTTTTTTGCCGCTTCCATCTGTAGCTTTTGCCGTAATCGTAACTGTCTTTCCAATTCCGGCTTTCTTTGCTGTTACAACACCTTTACTGTTTACCGTTGCATATTTCGTATTCGAAGATATCCACTCGATCTTTTTATTGGCTTTGCTTCCGTTTGTTTTCACTCTTGCATACACCGTGATCTTCTTACCGGCTTTTACCGTTTTAGACTTTGCCTGTAAGGTGATCTTTGTAACCGTATGCTTCATGATCCTGATCTTGACTTTAGCGCGAACACCACTTCCATCCGCCGCTTTCGCCGTGATCGTTACGGTCTTTCCTGCTCCGCCTTTCTTAGCTGTCACAACACCTTTATTGTTTACCGTTGCGTATTTTGTATTCGAAGATGACCATACGACTTTTTTATTTGTCGCTTTCTTCGGACCTACAGTTGCCTTTAACGTCAGTTTCTTACCAACTGCAAGTGAATATTGTCCCGGTGTGATCGTAATCTTCTGTACTTTCACTTTTTTCTTTGTATTGTCCGGTTTTTTTGTATTGTCCGGTTTCTCTGTATTTCCCGGTGTCTCTGTGTTTCCCGGTTTCTCTGTATTTCCCGGTGTTTCTGTATTCCCCGGTTTCTCTGTATTCCCCGGTGTTTCTGTATTCCCCGGTTTCTCTGTATTCCCCGGTGTCTCTGCATCCTTCGGTTTTTCCACCAGAGCGCTGACTGCCACATTCAGTTTTTCTGCTGCTGCATCGATCTCATCCTGCGTAGCATTCTCATTTGCTGCTACTTCTTTCGCCGCAGCAAGTACTCCGGTTAAGTTTTTATAGCTTTCTTCTGTGTAGTCTTTAGCATTTACTTTTTCAGCTTTTGCGATCTGCTCATACAGCGCTGTTTTATCCGTTGGTACAACAACCGGTGTCTTATCTTTTACCGTTACTTCACATACAACATCATAATTTACACCATTGATCTGTGCGGTACCGTAAACCTGATAAGTTCCTGCTTCATCTGCTTTTATAACGCTATTGAAAGAAGCATCCTCCCACTCTACGGTTTCCTGTGTCACAGTATCATCTGCCATTGTCACAGATACCGTCTGCGGCAGAGTTTCTTTGGTCAATCCTGATACATTTTCCACAGTTACCGGTTCACAGGATATCGATTTCACGACTGCTGCATCCGATACATAAATACCATTTACCTGTAATACCGTAATGCCGATCCATCCTGTGCCGCCATTTGCAAGTACATTGATCCGCATATGACGTGCCACGGTATTTTCCGGGAATGAATCCACATATGGTTCTTTTGCCGTTGCATCAACACCTGCAGCTTCCTCAGAATGGTCAATGACTGTCGTCCAGTTTTCTCCATCCTCCGAAATATCCAGTGTGTATTTTAATTTCGACCAGAATCCGGTCTTTACATTTTCAATACTTACATCTGAACCAAAATCAATAGCGATCGCTCCCGTCTTTGTAGCAGAACCTGTTGTCCACGCATTATTACCAGAATTTAAATTCATGGTACGCGCATTGATAAATGCGTTTTTCGCCGGTCGTACAGAATTTGTTTCTGTAACTTTAATTTCGTTCGTATCATAAGCAGAAGTCAGATCTTTTGTAACCGTGATCTTTTTCTGTGCAGATACGCCACGGCTTTCACTTACTGCAGTGATCGTAGCTGTTCCCTCTCCCACTGCCGTCACAACACCGCTGTTTTTATCCACAACTGCAACGGAAAGATCATCGGACGTCCACACAACTTTCTCTTCTGCTGTAGATGGTGTGATTTCTGCCGTGAGCGTTGTCTGTTTGTTGACATTTAACGCATCGTCACCACCTGAAATCTGAATTCCGGTAATGGATGTATTCTTCTCTAAACCTGCCACTGCATTGTTAAGACTCTCTGCTGTTTCATCAAGCATACTCTGTTTTGTGGAATCCCATTTTTCTTCTTCGGATTTCTTTAAAACAAATTCAGCCTGCTCTAATGCTTCATAATATGCTACAAGGCTCTCTGCAGTATAATAATCATCCGCCTGGTCTTTTGCGGCTTTTGCATCTGAGATCGCACTCTCAAGTAAAGTTGTATCCACAAGTATCTCTCCTTCCACTTTTACCGTGAAAGTTCCCGTCAACGGATTTCCTGCATACATTGTAACTTTCAGTGTGATATCTGCTGTACCTGCTCCTTTTGCAGTCAGTTTTCCGCTCTCACTGTCGATCACTGCCACTTTCGTATTATCAGATGTCCATGTCACACCTGCATAATCACTCTCGCCGTCACCACCTGTCAATACCGGGAAGAACTGCTTCTTATCACCTGTATTAAGACTTACTGTCTGACCGCCGGTTCCCATCTCATAGACAGCATCTCCATTTTCATCTTTGATCGAGAAAAATTCTGATGCATTCGGGTTATTGCTGACCGTTACCGCAATCTCTTTGTAAATAGACGGGTCTTTTACAGAGGAAACTTTAACCTTGCAGTTTCCGGTAACGATATCTTCTAATTTTTCATACGTCTTTACCGCTTCGATCGTTCCATCCCTCGTCACCGTCACAAGATCCGTGTCCGTTGACTCCCACAACAGATCCTGACTTGCGGATGCCGGCGCAACAGAAGCTTCTACTTTCGCACTGACACCACGTGTTCCTGTCACCGGAATCAGTTTTACAGAATCTTTATCCGCTTTCACCTCAACCGGTGTAACTGCTGCCGGATAAATGTTAAAATTATCCACTGCCGGGTTCCAGGAAAGAGAACCACCATTTCTTCTTCCATAAAAATGCACCGCTGCGACATCTTTTGTATAAGAAATACCTGATACAAAAGCGATTTCTTTTGTTGCAGTCACACTCTCATCTGCCTTTGATGTAAGAGTCAATGTCGTTTTCTCATCTGTCATATCGATGACTGCATGCACATGATACCATGTATTTGTCTTGTTAAATGCAGTTCCAAATTCCTGCGTATCAGAAAGTTCTCCTCCCATCTCCATGGTTCCTCTGCTGCCATAAGAGAGAACTCCCTTACTGTTCGTCTGCAGTCCAAAATAACAATGGCTACTGCTGTCTGTCACGGTCAGATAAGCCGGGCCGCTGCTTACCTTGCCGACATTCCAGTCAAAATCTACGATCACTTCATCGCTCCTGACCGCTTTCTGGAATTTTTTCATCAGCGCACGGTCACCGGAACCGCCTCCTGTCATCTGTAAAAATGCATTTCCGTCGGAATCCTCCGCAACTGCTGCTGTCAGTGTTCCAAGTGTAACACTCTTTCCCATATCCCAGGTGTCACCTGCTTCACGATTGTCAAAACTTTCGCTCACTGCCGGAACATAAACTTTTGCGGCTGCCACATAACCACCATCTGCTGTTTTTGCCGTGATCGTTGTAACACCTGCTGCCACCGCTGTGACCTGTCCATAAGCATCCACCGTTGCAACGCCCGGTGTATCAGATTCCCACGTTACATCCGTATTGGTCGCAGTGTCTGGAAGAACTGTTGCTTCCATCCGGATCACCGGTGCATTTTCAAATGCATTTTTATCTGAGAAATAATCGGATATAAAATAATAGTTCTCCTGATCTAATGTTACACTGCTGACCGGGATTGCATCTTTTTGTACCGTTACCTTACAGCTTGCCTGATAACCGCCATTCTTTGTGGTTGCTGTGACGATAACCGGACCACCCTCTGCCACACCGGTAACATTTCCGTTCTCATCTACTTTTGCAATCGATTCATCAGAACTCTCCCATGTTACTTCTTTGTTATCTGCATTTGACGGGGTAATGATCGTATCGATCTTTTTACTTGATCCCGTCTGTAATGTAAGTGACGTCTTGCTTAACGCAATGCTTTCCACCTGTACCGGCAATACATGTACCGTACAGCTTCCATAAACATCCTCGTTGTCATCTGATATTGCCTTGATCACTGCATCCCCGACGCCGACCGTACTTACCAGACCATTTTCATCTACAGTTGCGACGGAAGTATTTTCAGATTTCCAGTGTATTTTATATTTTGTTGTGTTCTCCGGTGTTATCGATACTTTTAACTGTAATGTACGTCCAAATCCGATTTCCGCCTCTGTTTTATCAAGTGTAACAGATGTGATATCTACTTTGCTGACATTTAACATAAAGCTTACTTTCTTTGAGCCGTCCGCAGTCTGTGCCGTGATAACCGTACTACCCACTGCCTTCACATTTAACTGTACAGCAGTATCTGTTTTTTCTGTCTCCTGGCGCATGCTTCCTTTTTCTTCCTGCTGCCATGTCTCACCCAGGAAAGAAGCAACCTCTGCATCAGATGATGTATAGATGACCGTCTGATCCGTCACATTGCTGCCGGATAAAACAGACGTCAGCTGTACCTTATCTAAAACAGCCGCACTATGTGTACTGCTATCCGTCACCTCTTTACCATCCATTTTTAAGGTAAGTCCTTCTGCTTTTCCTGCTTCTGTTATTTTTACATCTACAGCCGCCTCATTGCCGCCTTTTACAGATGCTGTAATCTTTGCATCTCCTGCAGACACTCCATATACAAAACCATCCTGCGTCACTTTCGCAACCGAAGGATCTGATGATGTATAAGTGATATTACTGTCGGAAAGTACCTGATCCACCGGTGTAACCGTCGGCTGTAATCTTTCCTGCTCACCAACTGCAAGCGTAATGCTGTCTTTGGAAAGTGTAATTCCTGTCGGATCAGTTACGTCAACAGAATAAGTTCCTGCATCCTTTAACGGAGTGATCATATCTTTGGACTTGTTTTTCGGACATCCGCGCATCAGGTAAGCATACATGCTATCCATCATATCGCCGACTTTTCCGTCTTTTGTGCTTCCCATTTCCCGGATACCGGTATCACCGTTATTAAACATGATACGGCAGCTGATATCCCCAGAAACTCCGGCGGAAGAACCGATTCCAGGAGTCGGAAGTTCATCCACTTCCCAGTAATAAAAGCCTCTGGTCTGTCCGTAAGCATTTGGTGTATCGAGTGCCGCCTGCATGTAATCAAGCAGCCAGTTGTACTGGCCATTTGCCGATGTATTATAATATGCCGGCTGTCCCATGGATGAAGTTGCGGTATCCATAGTCGCCTGATATTTTGTAAAGGAAAATGCTGTTTCCACATTGACATAATCCATATAACGTAATGTTTCATCTGCCGCGATCGCATTTGCCATGGATATGATATTGCCCGACGATCTTCCACCATACAGGGAAAATGCCATACCATCAAATTCGGCTCCATTCTTTAAAAGTCCTTTAAAAAATGTCTTCATCTGATTTGAATCATAGCCATTATTGGTATGTACATAAGCTGCCACGCCCGGCATTGCATCTTCCGCTGCTGCGTAGGATGCTGCGATCAGTTTTGCATGTCCCTGTGACGTTGCTCCTTTTCCGACCGGCCATACAATACCACCATTCTGCTCATTTCCGTGTTTCACACCACATACATTGACATTGTTGTCTTTCAATGATTTCATGAAGTCGTAAACATAATTGTATACGATCGACTGCATATGTGAGAGATCTGTATTTTTATAAGTATTTTCATAGTCGGTATCTAACCACTCTTCCGGTGTATATGCCTTCGCATTACTCATCCAGGTATCACTGTAATGAAAGCTTGGAAGATAGCTCATGCCGAGTGCCGTTGCACGTTTTCCAAGTGCTAAGGAATGTTCTTTGTCAAACCATGCCTCAGCTTCATCCTCCGGCGCGATCATCTTAAGCTCCAGCGGGTTTCCCTGCTCATCGATCCATAATCCGCCCCATGCCTCATTTAAATATACGGTAGCCAGTGAATCTGTATAATGTGCACTTTTTCCTGCATGTACAAATAACATATTTGTAATGGAATTTACACCATGATTCGATAAGATTCTGAGGCAGTCCTGCTGTACACCGTTTGCAAAATATTTTCCATCCAGATCCTCGACTGCCGGCAGAAACGATACATCCGCACCACGCAGATAATTTTCATCCTGAATGCGGAACACATCAAAATTATCTACATACGCATAATCGGAACCGTTTCCCTGCCAGTCATCTGCCAGTTTTTCTCCTGCAGAAGTATAAACAGTTACGGAATCCTTATATGCCTGATCATATTTTGTATTCGCATATACCTCAACTTCCGTCTGATCAGCTCCGGTTTCAAAGGTAATCGTCACAAGACCATACCCTTCTGTTCCGGCCGGCGCCTGTCTGAGCACTGTACCGTCCGTGCTTCTGACTCCAAGATTTACACGGTCTCCTAATTCCGTCCGCGTTTCATTTTCACCAATGGTACCTAAATTACCGGCAGAATCTGTGCGGTAAGTGCTTTTTACCTTTTCCGTCTGAAATGTATCCTGTTTGTCTACCCTGGCGCGCATCGTTACTGAATATCTCGTATTCGGTTCCACGGAGATCTTCTGTGAAATTTCACTGTCTGCGCCCAGACGCAGTGCCTTATCACCTGTGTCTGCATCATTTCCGGATGCTGCCTCCACATTTCCGCTTGTCGTCCACCCGGACTGTCCTTCTTCAAACCCCCAGTTGGAAAGTGTATTTTCATCTGCAGAATCCATAACCAGTTCCATGGTATCCAGATCGAGTGCCTTATCTCCGGCTTCGATTGTGATCGTCATCTGTCCATTGTATACCAGAACATTCCGGTGTCCCATTTCCGTCCACGCATCTGCATTTTTATATGCATCCAGCAAAGCAACCGAGTCTGGTCCGCCGGTTTCTGACACCGTAAGCTTTGCGTTTTTTCCGGCCGTTCCTTTAACCCACGCAGAAAGTGTATAACTTCCCTGACTTATATCCTTGATTGTGGTCGTAATCGAAGCTCCAGCCTCCAGATGCACATATTTACTTCCTCCCTGTGCACCTGAAGTTTCTTCGGTAACTGTTCCTGTTGTCTCCCAGCCGGTTATGCCCTCCTCAAAATTAAAGTTTGCATTTTCCAGTCCGGAAACTGTTTTTGCCGATACCTTTACCGGTTCCGGCAGTCCCGCAAGGAGCGAAACCGCCATCATACCGGCAAGCAGCCCACTGATAAACCTTCGTTTCATTCTCTTTCCCCCTTCTCTTTCTTACGCAAATACTTTTATTCATAAATATTCTCCAGTTTGCGCAACCGATTATTCAATTATAAATTGTTTATGTTTTATTTACAATTAACACATTCAAACAATATTTTTATTCATTTTTTGGTTATTTATTATAATCCATTTTAGCGTTTCTTTGGCATTTTAACCAATTTTTATTATTTAGATTTTAGCGTTTTCACGATTTTCTTTTTATCTTTATGCAACCAAACTACATCGTTGTGCACTTGTTTTTACATTTTTTTGAATAAATATGCCTTTATTTTTCTGTTTTTCCGCTTTATATACCTTTTTTCGTGCATTTACAGCCATTTGCAAAATTTTATCTATTGCATTCGTTATTACGGTTTACACACAAAATTGTGGATGATATACTATATTTGCGCAAACGGTTATTTCGCATATCATACTTACAAAAACCATAAAGAGAAAGGGCAATATGAAAACAGATAAATTGTATTTTGGAGCTGCATACTATTCCGAATATCTTCCATATGACCGTGTGGAAAAGGATATGGAAATGATGGAAAAAGCAGGCATGAATGTTATCCGTATCGCGGAATCAACATGGAGTACTTTAGAGCCGCAGGAAGGCGTGTATGATTTTACTCATATCGACAGAATGTTAGACGCTGCCGCACGCCACCATATTTCCGTGATCGTCGGGACACCGACCTATGCCGTACCGACATGGCTGGTAAAAAAATATCCGGACATCCTGGCAATCACCCAGAACGGCCGCGAACGTTACGGCCACCGCCAGAATATGGATATCACAGACCCGGATTACCTCTCCCACGCAGAGCGTGTGATCCGCGTTCTGATGGAGCATGTGAAAGATGTGCCGCATGTGATCGGCTATCAGCTTGACAATGAGACCAAAAGTTATGGAACTGCCGGTCCCCGTGTCCAGGCAATGTTTGTAGATTATTTAAAAGAAAATTTTCCGGATATCAATGATTTTAACCATGAGTTTGGACTGGATTACTGGAGCAACCGTGTGAATGACTGGGATGATTTCCCGGATGTCAGAGGTACGATCAACCAGAGTCTTGCCGCTGAATTTTGTAAATTTCAGCGTTCACTTGTCACTAAATTTTTGAGCTGGCAGGCTGATATTGTCCGCGAGTACAAACGGGATGATCAGTTTATCACACAAAATTTTGATTTTGACTGGACCACACACTCGATCGGTTATCAGTCCCAGGTCGACCAGTACGATGCCTCACGCTGCATGACAGTGGCTGGTGCCGATATTTACCATCCTTCTAATGAGGAACTGACCGGTGCAGAAATTACCGTATGTGGAAATATCTCACGCAGTCTGAAAAAGGACAATTATCTGATCTTAGAGACCGAGGCTCAGGGACTGACTCCGTGGCTTCCTTATCCGGGACAGCTCCGCCTGCAGGCATACAGCCATATCGCAAACGGCTCTAACAGTGTAATGTACTGGCACTGGCATTCGATCCACAATGCGATTGAAAGTTACTGGAAGGGTGTGCTCTCCCATGATTTTTCAGAAAATGAGACTTACCGTGAGGCTGTCATCACCGGAAACGAATGGAAAAAGATTGGTTCTCATTTAAAAAACCTGAAAAAGGAAAATAAGATCGCTATTATGCTTGATAATGCTTCTTTAACCGGATTCACCCAGTTTCCGCTTGAAAATGCCGGAGCCAACGGCTACAACACTGTGATGCGCTGGTTTTCAGATGCCCTCTACCGGTTAAATATTGAATACGATATGATTTCTTCTAAGGAACGGGATTTTTCCAGCTATGAATGTCTGATCGTACCGGCACTCTACAGCGCACCGGAATCTCTGCTTCTGGCATTAGATTCCTATGTCAAAAAAGGCGGACATCTGATCACCACATTCCGAAGCGGTTTTTCCGATGAATATTTAAAGATTTATCCGGACATGCAGCCACATATCCTGCATGAATGTCTGGGACTTCACTACGATCAGTTTACACACCCGCATCATGTGGATATCGTGCCGGTTCAAAGCGATGTCATGGCGGCTGCACAGGAGCATTTTTCACATCCGGATGACTCTGCCTTTTCCCTGACCTCCTCCGCCTGTGAATGGATGGAGCTTATCACCTGTGATACCGCTGTACCGGTATTAAAATACAGCCATCCGGCATATGAACGCTATGCCGCTGCTGCAAAAAATCAATATGGAAATGGTTCCACACTCTATTTTGGAACAATGTTTGAAAATGATGAACTGTTAGAATCCGTGCTTTTATCTTTCCTGCACGAAACCGGCTTTTCCGGTGGAGATCTTTCCTCAGACGCACCGCATTATCCACTCATTATAAAAAGAGGCATCAATGATTCCGGTAAAGAATTGTGCTACTATCTGAACTATTCAAAAGATCCGGTTTCTGTCACACACCACGGAAAAAACGGCGTAGAGCTGATTTCAGAAACAGCCATCGTCTGTGGAGATAAAATTGACTTAGGCGGATGGGGTGTTGCTGTGGTTGAAATGTAACGCTTTGTTTTATTGATTTTGCCAAAACGCTGTTTCCATTGATTTATCATGGATTCAGCGTTTTTCATTTTCAATGTACAATTACACCGTCCTTTTCCCATACATCTCAAAATACTCCCCCGCCTGCTGCAGGGATATATTTAATTTTTCCTGTAACTTTTTCAAAATATCCTCTTTGGAAAAACTCATATCGAGGCAGATTTCTATCATGCCCTTCGCTTCTCCCCGTGTTTCTCCTTCTGCTCTGCCACGTGCTTCGCTCTCCGCGATCAGATCCTCGATTGCCTTACACATCTCTATCTCCTCCTCTTCTTCTGATACTTCAATCGGTGTATTCGTGATCGTCTTTATCACTCTTACCGCATTCATTTCTATGCTTCTATGGGTATCTGTATGCAAAAATTTCAACAGCTGTTCCTTATTTTTTGAGTACTTGATATATCCCATGACTTCTTTCAGGCTCGTGGAAAAATGATCCAGCTGTTCTTCCGTCAGTTTTGCCGGATCGATCAGATGAATCCGGTAATTCTCCACAAAACTTAAGAGTTCCATATCTCTTGTCGACATCATTTCGTGCAATGATAACGGACCATCCCATTCCTCTGCTCCAAAATGAATCACAAGTGTGATCACCGGTCTGATATGATCTTCCTTTAAAAATCCGGACAGATACTCACCATTATTTTTTCCCGAAAAATCATTTTTGTTCCGGCGGTGTCCGGCAGCTATGTCCGCCACCTGTCTGCCATATTGCAGGGCATCATAGATGGCATTTCTGACAGGCATCGCATAATGGACATCCGTCTGGTTTTCGATGCCCAAAAGAACATAGGACGTTCTTTCATCCTGTTTGATTACCGCAAATTTTAAAAGATCACGGTATCTCTGCACTGTATCTGTTTTTTTGCCTGCTCTGCCGGCAGTTTTCTTTCTCACAGATTCATTTTTCACAGAACTCCACTCTGTTCCCTGCGCTTTTCTATTCTTATCTTCACCATCTTTTTCTTTACCGGCTTTTGCTTCATCATCAAACGGCAGTGCAATCTCTGTCGGATCGATCTCTTTCAGATTTGCCGGGTCAATCACCTTTTTTCCATTGTAGATCAGGTAATTAAATGCATCCGCAAATACGGTATTTTCCCTCATATACTCTTTTGTTACGATGTCCGCTGTCCCCATTCATTTCTCCTCCTCTGTGTTATCTGGGAGAAATCTCTGCGTTTTTAGAATTCTCCCTGCTTAAATGTATGGATAATAAAAGCATTGAAAATTCTTATGATTTTGATCTGTGAATAGAATGGCGTATATGCCCGTGTAGATAATTCAGAATGTCATGCTTTGAATGGATTTTAGCATATTGCTTATACTATGTCATCAAAAAGACGTTATTTTAATGATATTTGTAATTATTGCACAAAAACGTAGTCGGATAACACATAAAAAATAATCTCTAATTTTTTTGTGGAAAGATGTTTTTCCTTGCGAAGTTCTCGTATCTTGATGCCACATACATTTTTACGATCATCGTTATACCAAAATGCTTTCATGCATGTTCTCCATCCATAAAATATGCTTGTCAAGAAGAATTTATATTGTTTATATATAAAACGCGCCTTATAATTATGCTTGTTAAGCAGAAAATATAAAAACTAAGAAAACAAGTAACGAAAAGAGGATGATGTCGAGAAAAACTATGGTAGAAACACCGGAAATATAATATCCGGCGAAAGAACAAAAATTTTAAAAATCGAGAGGATATGAAACTCATATATTTACAGAAGATACCCTAAAAGAGGAGTCAGACATGTTGACTCCCTTTTTTACAAATATTTCTCTACCAGGATCTCCCCGATCGTCTGGCTTCCCGCCACAATATCGGAATTTCCGGTGATATCCACCGGGTTTCCTTTATAATCCGTGACTTTTCCACCCGCTTCTTCCACAAGCAGTATTCCGGCTGCATAATCCCAGGGTTTTAAACTGCGTTCGAAGTATGCATCGATTCTTCCTGCCGCCACATAGGCAAGTTCTAATGCCGCAGAACCAAGTCTTCGGATATCCGCACAATCCGTAAATACCTTTTCAAAAATTCTGAAATTTTCTTTTGCAAGTTCGCGGTAATATGGACTTGTTCCTATGGAGATCAGACACTCGGAAAAATTATGCCTTTTGCTGACGGAGATTGGGCTGCCATTTAACAATGCTCCCTTTCCCCGTTCTGCCACAAATATTTCATCAGAATACGGATGATATATAATTCCAAGCGTTAGTACACCCTTTCCTGCAAGTGCCAGTGAAAGTGTACTGTTTCGGAAATCATGGATCAGGTTGGTCGTCCCATCCACCGGATCTAAGATCCAGACATCACCGTCAAAGTCAATATCGCTGTTGTCCTTTTCCTCCCCCATAAACTGAATTTCCGGGTACAGTTCATAGAGTGCGGTTTTTACCTGCTCCTGCACTTTAAAATCGATCTGTGTCACAAAATCCGCAACACCCTTTACCTTGATCTGTGATGAGCCCTCACGGTCTAAAAATAACGGTTTGACCTGTTTTACGATCTCTATGATTTTTTGTGTATCAACACTCATGCTACTGCTCCCCTTTTATTTTTACAATTTCCTTTTCATTTCGCACAATATCACTTATTTTTGCAGTTTCCTTTTCATTCCGCGCAATATCTCTTTATCCTCCGCCGATATCCGGTAAGATTCGATCATTTTCTGGATCGCCTTATTGTATGTTTCGTCATCCAAATGATTCTCCAGTAAAAATGCATGTGTTTCCTTTGGGTACTTTGCATATGCAGTTGCAACGCCCCACGCAACTCCCATTTTCCTGTAATATCCCGGATGGTCGAGTCTGTCCCACACAGCCAGCACACGCGCAATGTATGCCTCTGTCAGGAAATGATCCATCAGCATAACTGCAACGACGCGCTGCTCAAATTCCTGATCTGATTTCGCATACGGCATCAGAAAATTCCAGACTTTTTCGCGGTGTTTCTGCGCAATTTTAAAAGTTGCACAAAAGCAGTCATTGATCGACCAGTCATGGATCTTCGGGATAAATGCCCGCACATATTCCAAAAGCTCATCAATCTCTCCTTTTGCATATCCGAGTACGAGTCCCTGCAGCATGATCTCCTCATAAGTATCGCAGGCAGCGTGTTCCAAATACCCGCGCCAGTCCTCTTTTGCAATCTTTTTTGCAAGAGTGCGCAGCTTTGGGATACGCACACCTATGATCGGATCTGTTCCGGGGATCAGACCGGATGTAAACCTCTGAAATTTTGGTTCTGCTTCTGCCTTTAGCCATACGCAGATCTCTTCGTTTGTCATGTGCGGCTCTCCTTGTTTTTATTGTAAACCAAATGCCTTTTATATTAACATACCACACAGGACAGATGAAAACCACCTCTAATTTTCATAGAGTTCCCCATCCACGATACGTACCACTCTCTTCGCATGTTCGGCAACGCTTAAATCATGCGTGATCATGACGATCGTATTTCCCATATCACTCAGACACTGAAATAATTTCAGCACTTCTTTTCCGCTGTTACGGTCTAAGGCTCCGGTCGGCTCATCTGTAAACTGTACCCCTATCCCATTATGCCTTGAAAATAGGGGCTTTAACGGTATGTACATTTGTGTACTGTGTACACTTCTCTTCAGAATGAATAATCTGCACCTCAATGAGCCATCTGTCCGGTGAGAGTGAGCCATCATTCCGTTTTGCTGTGAGCCGCTATTCCGATCACAATGAGCCACTTGTTTTATAATAGAATTATGCACAATTATTGTGTAAATCTATTATACAGGAGGTCACCATTATGACCAAATATCGAGAAATCCTAAGATTATCCAGCTTAGGATTTAGTAATCGGAACATAGCATTGAGCGTTCCGTGTTCAAGAAATACCGTAGCAAAGGTCTTAAAACGAGCACAAGAATTAGATATCTCTTGGCCGTTGGAAGGCAATCAAACGGATGAAGTTCTTGAAGGATTGTTTTATCCAAAACAATGTGATCGCTCTCAAAAGCGTATGCCAGACTACGACTACATCCACAAAGAACTGCTCCGCAACGGAGTCAGTAAAAAGCTCCTGTGGACTGAATATATGGAGGACTGCCGTGCCAACGGCGATGAGCCACTCATGTATTCCCAGTTCTGCTACCACATCCAACAGGATGAACAGAAACGACGTGCTACCATGCACATCAGTCGCAAACCTGGTGAGCAGGTCGAGGTTGACTGGGCAGGTGATCCTGCAACAATTATTGCCCCGGATACCGGTGAAATTTTAAAGGCTTACATATTCGTAGGTGTAATGACTTACAGCCAGTATGCATTTGTAGAAGCCTTTCTGGATATGAAGCAGAAATCATGGATCACTGCGCATGTCCATATGTACGAGTTTTTTGGCGGGGTTGCCAGAATACTTGTCAGCAGTTGTCCACAATGGTGGATGGAAAGACCAGCAGATCAATGAAACCTATCAGGAAATGGCTGAGCACTATGGCACAGCTATCATCCCTGCCCGTGTCAGGACACCAAAGGATAAGCCGAATGCTGAAGGAACGGTAGGAAATATTTCTACCTGGATAACAGCAGCACTTCGGAATGAACAGTTCTTTTCTCTTGCTGAATTAAATCATGCAATCAGAGAAAAACTGGAACAATTCAATCGGAGACTCTTTCAAAAGAAAGAGGGCAGCCGGCTGGACTTATTCCTTGAAGATGAAAAGCCGTTACTTTTGCCATTACCTGCTACCCGCTTTGAACTGAGTGACTGGAAGACAGCCACTGTCCAGTTCAATTATCACATATCCGTGGACGGAATGCTATACTCAGTTCCATATGAATACATCAAAAAGAAAGTTGATGTAAAGATAACAGATACCACCATTGAAATTTTTTACAACCATAACCGCATTGCTTCCCATTGCCGTCTGAAAGGACGCCTTGGGCAGTACAGCACCATTACAGAACATATGCCGGAAGATCACCAGAAATATCTGGAGTGGAATGGCGACCGTTTCCGCAAATGGGCTGAACGGATTGGTATAAACACGTACACTGTGGTCAATGCAATGCTGACCTCCAAACGTGTGGAACAACAGACCTATAAAAGTTGTATGGGACTTCTGAAGCTTACTGATAAATACTCAGAAGCTTTGCTTGAATCCGCCTGTAAAAAGGCATTATCCTATACAGCTTCGCCAAGTTACAAAAGCATCAAAAACATCCTTGTAACGGGTTCTGTAAAAACGGAACTAGAATCATCTGGATCCAAGACCACACATAAAGCACACGGCATCACAAGGGGTGCCGATTACTATCGGAGGTAATCACATATGACAAATCAGAGTACAATAGATAAACTTATTGAAATGCACCTTACCACAATGGCAGATGCATTCCGTAACCAGCTTAACGATCCTAAATTCAAGGAAGTTCCTTTTGAAGACCGCTTTGGAATGCTGGTAGACATCGAATACAGCAATCGCAAGAATAACCGCCAGAAGCGTCTTATCCGCAATGCCGGATTCGACCAGCCGGAAGCAAGTATCATGGATATCAACTATACTTCCGGACGCAAGCTGAACAAGGAGCTGATAAACAGACTCGCCACCTGCGAATATATATCTGAACACCGGAATCTTTTTATTACCGGTGCAACAGGCTGTGGTAAAACATACATGGCATGTGCATTTGGTATGGAAGCCTGCAAGCAGTATTACAACACCAGGTATGTCCGTATGCCAGACTTACTCATGGATCTAGACATTGCACGAACTGAAGGGAATTACCGTAAAGTTATGGCAAAATATTCCAATCCGGTGCTTCTCATTCTGGATGAATGGATGCTTCTCAAACCAACTGATACAGAACAGAAAGATATCTTCGAACTTCTTCATCGGAGACGCAAGAAATCATCAACCATCTTCTGTTCTCAGTATGTATTCGAAGAATGGTACGATCAGCTTGGAGGAGAAGCAAGTCCTTTGGCTGATGCAATCATTGACCGTATTGCCCATGACAGCTATCAGATCAACATCACAAGTATTGATGCTGAGCATGACAAGTCCATGCGGGAGGTGTATGGTCTAGATAAATCACTACGTGAGTAACACTCTCATTAAAGTGGCTCATTCCGTCTGGACAGGTGGCTCACGCCACACCGGACGGGCGGCTCTGCCGCACAAGAATATTCACAGAAAAAGGCAGGGCTCTTATACCCTACCTTGATCTCCCTTAAATACTATGAAAAATTTTCTTTTATCCTTTGATTGCTTTTATCCAACACACAAAAGTACTCTTTTTCTTTTTTGTTTCCGTAACAGAATCATAGACTTCTTTTTCTTGTAATTTGTAACTTGTAATGTACGATACTTCTTGTAATCGTTTAGCAAGCCTTTGGCTTTCTTCGTTATTAGGTAATTCAACGCTATGTTTTTTACTTCTATCGCAAAATCCTGAATACCATTGTGAAAGTTCTGAAAAACAATTTTCAAAATCAGCCGCTTCTAAAATCGAAAGGCATTTAAACATCAACGTCTTTTTCCCTTTTTCATCTACATATTCCCAGGCTGCTGTAAATATCGATTTGTTAATCGTCACATTTGAATCAACTAAGTTTTCAGCAATTTTTGCAGTCATATAATTTTCTCCAAAAGCATCCAACAGAACTTCTGCATTAGAAAAGTCGAGAATAGGCGAAAGCAATAGTGTTTCTAATAATGTTTCTCCCATTGGAATCTTTTCCATTACTTCCATATATTCCGATTGATTATACAAAATAAAATCTGGACATAAAGCAGGATAGGCATCTTTAATTTCACCATATTTATTAACATCAAAAGGAATATATTTTTTCTTAATCAAAATTCCAACTTTCTGTCTCTCAACCTTCTCTATTGGAATATCAAATTCTAATTCCAACTGAGGTAATAGTTTTTCAAAAGCAGAATCATCAATTGTACTTGTAATAAGTTCTTCGGCAAACACTTCATTTAAACACTGATTCTCTAAAAATGTAAGTTGATCACTATTTGTTTCAATGTATTGAAGTAGTTCTGGCGTAATCTTATATCTGTCCCAATAACATTTGATATTCTCCCATTTCAGACTTACTTTTCCTTTATCCAATAACTCATCCCAAAGAATTTTCACGTCCTTATCAAAATCAGAATCGAACTTTCCACAACATTCAGAAATATCATCTACGCAAAATTCTTCATGATTCACTAATTCCAAACAGATTTCGGTCTCTTCTGGAGCATTTTCCAACATTCTTTCTAACAAATCCATAATCTGTTCAACATCTTCCTTAGTATTATTAGGTGCTAATATAATTTCCTTCACATACTGTTTCAAATTTTCTTGTATGTATTTAATTAATGGTTCATATCCTAGTGAAATAATTGTTGTATAATTTCGAGTATCTAAATCAGAAAGCATTGTATCATTTTCAAATTCCACAATCCTACGTATCATCGTATCATTTAACTCATAGCACTGATTTTCAAAAACATATCTCAAAATTTCCTCCGAAACATTTGCAATAGAAACATTCGTAAAAACAATTTCAAGTGTTTCAATTAAGGAAATCACCTTTTGATCTTGAATAGATGATAGCTGCTGTAATATATCTGGATTTTCCTCTATAAAACCACTCATCTTATTATTGTCATTTAAAACAAATAAGCGTTCTGTATCCACGTTATCAATAAGTAACTGTAAATAAAAAATTTTCCTTTCATATGTTATCGATATATCCTGGACAATATCATTCCACATATCTGGCCAACGCATGGCTAATAGTTGAATCAATCTCGCTTTATATTGAGTTTGCTCAATAAATTCATCTATAAACTCCCAACTTTCTACTGTTCTATCAGATAATTGATCGATTAATATCATACGTTTTTCATCATCATTCTCTTCAGACAATAAATATTCCAAAAGAATAAAATTGAAAATACTTTTTTGTTCAAATTCATAAGGCTGTAAACGCTGTATAACCATTCCAACTTTTGTCAAATTATAATTATATGGCAGCTTTTCCATATTTTTTACTGCCAGTATATAATTCATATCTTCTTTTGTAATGCTTGTCCCCTTAAAATAATTGATATAATTTGCGTATTTTTCATCAATGTATCCTCTTCGAAGCATAAATACAAGCAATTTATTTTCAGCAACTTTTTCAGATAGAATATTATGGACTCCAAATTCTTCTATCAGCTTTTTAAGTGACCAACCTGAAAGTTCATGTACATTCTTCTTCAAATCTTCAATTTCACCTTTTATTGAACTAACACCTTTTTCTTGGACAAATTGAAAATTTTTAATTCTTTCATAATATCGTTTAAAAACTTCTTGAAAATTATTCACAGATTTTTCCGACTGGGAACGACTCCATGTATAATACTCAATTTCAACATCCTTTAATTCCGCAAGTTTCAATAATTCAAACGAATCCTCCATTATTTTACTTACTGAATATTTATCCCAATGGCTTTTATTAATACTATATGGAATGCCTTGCCAATTCACCATAGCACCAAGCATAGCTGTTTTAAGTTCTTTAACTTGTTCTAAACAGTCATCATGATATTTTTCTAGTTCCTGTGTAAGCTCATCAATCTCATTTTGCCATTGCATACATTGTCCAGAGATATATCTTTGCTTATCCTCAAAAGCTTGTTTCACAACTCCTCTCTCCATTTGAAGTTCCGCAAACTCTCGTGGATATAAATTTTTAAAAATAATCAATGCCATCATTGTTTCATCTGACAATTTCAGATCCTGGTCAGTACGAATCGTTTCCTTATATATGACAAACTCATTATATATATTCTGTAAGATTCGCATATCTTCAACATATGGAGATACGTCTAATATAAATTCCTGTGAGATTTCATGAACAATCCCTTTCTTTTCAGATTCCTCAAGTTTTTGTAAAAAGATTTCCCCTGAATTCGTAGAATTTATAATTGGAATTACCGGAATAATAAATTCAAAGAACTTTGTTCTGTCTGTATCTGTAAATATATCATCTCTAATAGCATAAACAAAAACGATGCGCCCCTTAATCCCATCGTAATTATTCAATAATGTATTCAACTCCCGAAGATGGATAAAAATAGATGGATCCTCTAAACGATCTAGATCTTCAAAAAACACAATTCTATACTTTGTCTCTTCAAAGAAATATACAATTTCATCCATATTTTTATTAAATACAGTTTCCGCTGCCGTTTCAGAATTTTTCACAACTGTCTCTGTTGGCAATTTTACTTCATTTACTTTAAAGCGAAACAGCACCAAACGATATGTTCGGGCGATGATTGCCAATATTCCCGCACAAAAAACAAGGAAAATACTATCCGAAACCACTGCTTTTAATCCAAATTTTCCACCTGCCTCTTCTATTTTTTCAATTATCATTTGAAAAGTATCTGGAAAAAATATAAATTCCGTCACTCCCAAAATTAAAAATATCAAAACCAAATATCCCCAGACACGTTTCCAATTAATTTTGTGTAGCTTCCGATATCTGCTCTGCGGAATCTTTTTATAATTGACTTTATAAAATAATTGCTTTAAAATTCCTAATTCAATTTCATCTTGTTTCAAAGAAATTTTCTTAGGATTCCCCTTCTCATCAGTTTCGTTTTCAACAAAAGTTGCCATTGAAACACGAAGTGATTTACTTCTAATAATTCTATGTTTTTTCAAATATGTATCAATGATACTACTCTTGCCCGCACCATATGGACCTGCTAGTGCAATATTTTTAACTTTCTTTTTCTTTATCGCCCAATGCAATGCCTTTAAATATTCAGCTCCATTTTCAATATCATCAATGGGCGCCAAATCTGTAAATTCATTTTTCTTTTTCTCTTGTATTCTATTATTTATTACTTCACGAATTTTCTCCAAAAGTGCTATCGTAAAAATCCCTCCCTCAAATTTAACTTATAGCACTATTGTATCATGAAATATTTGATGATACAAAATGAAAAAAGTTTTGCTTTCTCCTCTATTTTATCCCCACAACCACCAGCAGGCACGTTTTCCACGCCCCTGCCAGTCGCTGATTATTTTCTTCTTCATTAAAAATTCTTGATCAGATTCAAGTCTCTTTTATTCAATGCTTTCCGCATTGCTTCATTTTCTTTCCGTAATGTCTCGTTCTCTCTTTTCAGTTTCGCTACCTGTTGCTCCAGCTGCAGGATACGGTTGTCCATTGCCATATCTAAAATCTTTCTTCTCTTATCTACCATGCCAGCCTGTAGCTGCAAGGCACGATCTACTGCCTTTCGCACTTCCGGGTTCTTATAAAAAAATCCTCTGGACAGTCCGGTCTTTTGCATCAGTTTGGGAACGGTCACTTTATCCTCTTCTTCGATCATTTCCTGGATCGTCAGTTTTGCCCTCTGAATCTTCTCCACGCTCTGCTTATGGTTTACTTCCAGCATCTTGTCATATTTGCTCATACTCTTTCCCCCATCCTGCCAGGTTCGCCCGGATCATCCGGCTCATCTCTGCTCTGATTTCTCTTGTTTCATCTGCGATGATCTGGAGGCTCATCTTCCGGTAAAATTTCACATTCTTTACGGATGTATGCCCCAGTAGTTTTGCGATGGTCCAGTCATCTAGATGCAGTTCTGTTAAGCGGATACCATATACATGGCGGAACATATGCGTTCCAAATCCGAATAGTTCTCCATGGTCGTCCCGCAAGTCTTTTTTCTGGATCAGATCCATCACCTTGTTTTGAACGGTATTGTACTGCATCGGTCTCTTGCTATTTTTCTCATCCACAAAAATGTAAACCGTATCTCCATACATTTTCCTAGTGTATTGGATTGCTTTTTCAATCAGCAGTTCCAGTTCTGCACTGATAGGCTTCACAAAGGTAGTTGTTTTCATCTGCCGGATCTGGATCATTGGATGTCCGTCCTGCCGATACAGGCAGTCTGTCTGCAGGGTAAGGGTATCAGATATCCTTGTTCCTAACATCTGGTGGATGACCATAAGCCGCTCCATCTGCTCATCCAGCTCCGCAAGCGCTGCATTAAAACGAATCAGTTCACTGTCTGAATAAGATTTCAGTTTCGGCTGCACCTGTCTGGGTAAGTCGCTGGTCAGGAATAAATTTTCTAAATGTGGATACCCATATAATTTTCCAATGGTTTCCAGCAGTCCCCGGAGTCTCGTCAAATCCATTCGGTAATTATTCACACCCTCCGCTTCTGTTGCAAGGTACGTCAGATATTCTTCCAGCAACTCCCGATTCAGTTCTTCTGCCGAATGGATTTGGGGATATGTTTCTTTCAAATATCTGGATAGCCTCCGGATGGCTGTCAACTCTTTGATGATCGTTGCAATCGCTTCGTGATGTAAATGTTCATAAACTGCCTTTTTTGTTTCTTCCCGTAAGTCATCCTGGATAATCGCTGTAAAATTCAAAGTCTGTACATTTTTAATCGGATTCTTTTTATAGGCAATGTCCAGATTCTCTAATTTCCAGATATCTTTCTCAATCTCATCCCGTTCCTCTTCCTCTTCTGTAAATTGATATACCTTACGCACATACGTGATGAGACTCGATGGCAATGTCTTTTCTTTCCCATATACGCTGACTCCCGGTACTGTCAGTTTCTGTCCATGTTCCAGAAGCCAGCTCCGGATTTTTAACAGCCATTGCTCCCATTCAAGTTCCTGTAAACTCTCTACCCGGATATGCTTATCCTTCAACACCATGCAAAATCTCTGATAGGTCGCTCGTTCTTGTATCATCGTTGTCAAAGCACATTGTCGGCTTCGATTCTCAATAAAGGAACGGAATTCATTTTGAAGCCCCTTTGTTGGAAGCAGTCCGAAATCAAAGCAATGGGATTCCTTTACCTTCTTTTTCTGGTTTTCCTCTGCTCTTGCATAGCAGTCCAAATCGATTAGATATAATTTTTCATCCATGGAACTCTCCTTTCATCAGTTCCGCCGCAAAGCTGTGGGTTTCTTCCTGGAAATACGCTTCACTGGCTTTTTCCAGTTTCTTCGGCATATAGTCCACATATTGTCTGGTCATTTCTTCGTATTCATGCCCCAGATAATCCCGCACTGCCTGGAGGGAAATACCATTATCATAATAAAGCGTAGCCAGGTTATGGCGGTAATCATGGGATCTGAATATATATTCTCCATCTGCAATCTGATTTTTCTCACAGTATTTCAACATTTGATACCGTAATGTAGCATACTGGAATGCTCCACCTTTTTTGCTTTTAAACAGGTATTCTTCTGGTCCGATCTGATATTTCTTTTTGTACACCTGCACTAATTTATACAATGCTTCCGGAATGGGGATCCGCTTATACGTTTTCATTTTCACCTGATATACTTTCAGCCAGTAATCTCCATTCTTCGCTTCATAATCACCACCTGTCAGGGTACATACTTCGCTTCCCCGGATTCCGGTACACCATAAGTGCAGGAACATCAACCGCAGATGTTCCGGAAACTCTGCCAGCTTCGATAAAATTTCCGTATAGATTCTTTCCGGTACACTACGGTCATGGTGGACATGCACTTCTTTCTGCAGATAATACGCATGACAGAAGGGAATCTTCTTCAGATATCCTTTGACTACAAGGAAATTATAAAACTGCAAAATCATAAAGATTCTTCCATTTGCTGTTTTTTCACGGGTATCCTGTCTCTGAACGGATTCCAGATATCTCTGAATTTTCTCTACCTCCACTTCATAGATCGGCTTTTCCTCTCCATTGAAGTGTGCCAGGAATGTACGAAGTTCCAGCAGCTTGATTCGGATGGTACTGATAGATAAATCTGTGATTCCAAACAGATACCGCAGATATTTTTGCAAAATCTTTTGATTTTCCAGGTTAGTCACCTCTCTAAAGGATACCGATTCCACAGGCTTACTTGGATTCATCCGTTCCCTGGAAAAATGGAAGCGTTCCAAAAACCACACATTTGCTTTCCAATGGATTTCCGGTGCCTGCAAAAATAGGATTTTTCTGCTCATCTGTAAGATACCAAACACAGTACTTCTCTTTTTCCCGCGAAACTCTTCCGAGAGTTCCTGTTCAAATCGCTGTTCTTTGTCCAAGGTCATGGTCTCAATATCAGCCACTTGATGTTTCACACAGAATTGGTAGAACCTTTGCAGTGCCAGCAGTTTCTCTTTTCTATAACAGCCTTGGTAGGTATGGATCACCTCTTCCAGTACTGTAAAAATCTGCACCTTCAAATTTCTTGGACATTCCAGGGTAAAATTCCACAACAGTTCTTTTCCGTCTTTACTCGCTAGAAAGGATTCCGCAATCTCAATCTCCGGATAATGGCTAAGGCACATCCACTGTTCCCGATACTCTGTAGTATAGTTTCTTCTCCCTGCCAGTGTCTGCAGTTCTTCTTTCATCCGATGAATCACGATTCCATCAAATCCCCGCAGGCAGGTAATCGGTGCAAGAACGGTTTCGTTCCTTTCCAAATATTCTTCGTAGCGGGCCCTTAGGACTGCGTCCATCTCTGAAATATCAGTAATTCCCTCTTCTATCAGGAACTTCTTTACCCGGTTTCGTATGGTTCCATTTACCTCTGTACAGGCATCCACCTGCTCACAGATTTTTTGTTCCAGTGCTTCCCGCTTTTCCTGATCTTCATATACATATAATTGATAAGCGGGCATGTTCTTCACCTCCTACAGGAGTTTCTCCACATCATAAAGGGCAGAATGTTTTGCATAATATTGGTCACTGGCTTCCATAAGCTGGTCATCTACAAGGTTCAGATATTTGATGGTCGTGTCGATGTGCTTATGTCCATACGCCTCACTAATCATTTCCAGCGGCCATCCGGCATCCCGCCTCATATTTCCGAAGTATCTCCGCAGCATATGGGGCGTCGTATGGATGCCTGTCTTTTTCTCCATCCGCTCCAGCATCCGGTAAACTGCGTCCACCTGCAGTGCCTTTCCTTTTGTCTCTCCTTCGATGTTTACAAACAGCATCTGCTGGTGCTGTAAAAATTCCCGGTACTTGGACAAATAGAACAGTAAAAACTGGAAGGTGGCATCACTGACTTTGGATCTTCGGTATGCCGCATTCTTCGCCCTTGCCTTGTTTTCATTATCATCCCGGAAGAATACCCGGATGGTGTGTCTTTCATAATCAATATCTCTGGTATAATCTACCCCTAAGATCTCGCCAATCCGGTATCCGGTCTCTGCCAGAAGCATGATCAGAAGCTGATCCCTGCAGTTGGTACACTGCTTCAAAAGTTCCAAAATCTCCTGATGCTCTGCCGGACGGACGTTTCGTTCTTCCTCTTTCAGATAGCCGTTGAATGACCGGAACCGCAGCTTTCGTTTTACACCGATGGAATCATGGGTGGTAAAGCTGTCATAATATAACACTTTCAGCCTTTCCATATCTGCTTCCAGCTCTAAAAAACAGAAAAACCTGAACACGTCTTTTAAGTACGCATTGCAGGTTTTATTACTTGGCAGTTTCTCTTTCTTTTCATGCAAATGATTTCCGGCTTTCAGCCAGTGGAGAAATCCCACATAATGTTCATACTGTTCCTGGAATTCCAGTTCCGCCACCTGGGACAGTTCCATCTCTTTCTCATCCAGATATTCCAGATAGAACCGGATGGATTTTGCCCTGCGGCCAACGGTATTCGGGGAACGGTTTGCTCGGATCAAATGCGTCAGATACTTGGACGGGAGCAGCACCATCTGCCAGCTCTGATGATCCCGGATCAAGAAATATTCCTGTTTTCCTTCCCAGATATGTTCCACTGCATATCGTGCCATTTTGCTCACCGTCCTTTCCTCTAACGCTATACACATTATACCCACTTCATGTTCAAATAGCTATTCATCAATACCAACAATCCATCCAAAACCGCCCCAAAAACTGTACTAAACTTTTCCCTCAAGAACGCCTGGAAAATAAGCACAAGCAACAAGGCTGGAAAGCAGATTTTTCCTATTATAAATAATACTCTACACCTTTCCGGCTACGGATGAAATCCTGTACCTCTTTCAGATCTTCTGCTATCCGACAGGGCGGAAGTGCACACATTACCTCTTCATGATACTTACCACCTTTTACCGCCCGAATATCTAAGATAGACACCACACAGGTATCGGTTTCTGTGCGAATGGCTCTTCCAAATCCCTGCCGCAGTTTCTTCTGCATATCCGGCACGATGATAGACTGAATATAGTTTTCTAAGGAGTCATATGTTTCTTTCTCTGCTTCACTGATGGGATCTGGTACTGCAAAAGGCAGCTTCACAATAATCAACGAAGACACCATATCTCCCGGAAAGTCCACCCCTTCCCAGCAGGAACCGGCTGCAAACAACACTCCATTCTCCATCGTCTTAAACCGCATGATTTCCTCTTGTGAGTGCCTCCATACTTCCACCATGGGAAAGGGCAGGCTGTCTCTTAAAATCTGGTACACACTTCCCATTAGCGTATAAGAAGTAAACAGCACCAGCGTATGTCCGTAAGTAGAACAGATCAGGGAATGGATATGGTTTGCCACCATTAGTGCCTCTTCCCGGCTTCCTCTCCGGCAATGCTCCAGCGTTTTTGGCAGGTATAGCAGACAATTCTTTTCATAGGAAAAGGGGGACTCTGCCACATACTCCTGCACTCCTATCCTTTCTTCCAGCCCGGTGATCTGCCGGGTACGCAAAAATCCTGTTCCAGCTTTCAGCGTTCCGCTGGTTAAAATGGCAGACATTCCTTCTTCTCTATCCCATAACATCTTCCGAAGCAGTCCTGGAATTTCCCGGCTGGCTGCACACAAAATGGGAAGTTGCTCTGTATCGAATCGCAGATAGCGGACATATTTCTCATCGCTGCTGCAAAAACACTCCAGCACCTCTTTTGCATCCTCCAGCCGATTCCGTATCCACTTTGGAACACATTTTTCCAGCTTGTCCAAAAGAAATTCCACCATTTCTACTCCTTCCCACAGAGAAACCACACTATTTGTTGTATGACGGAATGTTTCTCGGATTCCTTTCCCACTCTTCTGTTCTGCACCAACAACATGCAATGCGTCACACATCACTGTCCGCAGGATTCTTGCCTCTTCTTTCTGATGCTCCCGTTCCAGATAATACGCTATTTCCCGGATATCATCCATACATAGATTTTTCCCAAACATCTGCCTTGCCGCTTCCGGTAACTTATGGGCTTCGTCTACAATCAATGTCCGATAATCTGCCAGTAAAGGCTTGTATCCTTCTGCTCTGTGATACGCATCTGCCAGTAAATAATTGTGATTGCAGATTTGAATGAACATATTCTGTTTCCTGGATTCTTCCAGATATCTCTGATAGCGGCACATCTGCCTGCCCGGACATTCTCTTGGACAGAATTTCGGCACACAGATTAGCCTTCTGTCAAACCCGCTCAGATTCTTTACGCTATCCATGTCATACTGTTTTCGTAGAGACAGCAACGCTTCTTTTTGGGCAGCATTCTTCTGTTTATGGCGAATCGCTTCGATTCGTTGTTCCAGCCTGTTGTCGCAGACAAAGTGTTCCTTCCCTTTCCGCACCACTGCCCGAAGAGATGACTGAATGATCCCTTGCTCCAACAGCACTCTGGATAAAAATGGAATATATTCCATCAATATTGCTTTCTGCAATGCAATGCTGGAGGTGGACACCACTACCGGACGCTGCTCCAACGGATTTCCTCTCCCAGTCAGCATGGAATACTTCCGCAATAATACGCAGGCTACCAGATAGGCATAGGTTTTTCCAATCCCTACCCCTGCATCACACAAGGCAATCTGTTCTCCCAGCAGAGTATCCAACATTTCATGGCAGAGACGGATCTGCTCTTCCCGGACTGCCAGTCCCTGTTCCGGAAATAGCACCCGGAAGATCTTCTCCACTTCCTGATGCGCTCTTTTTTGATATTCAACTTTATAAAACATAGTACTTCTTTCCGCATGGCGTTAATACCACAAGAATACGGCTGTGGCACTTTCCCACAGCCGCATGTATCTGATATCAACGACACACTCTTTTTTGATTTCTTATCGTTTCTTCTTTTCTTTAGCACCGTATTTGTCCTCGACTCCCCGGCTGCCACACCACATCTATGGTAGGGAACATCACAGGCGGATGCTTCGCTTCGCACCGCTCGCAGATTTCCTGAAAGTCTTGCTGATTACAACTTAGAGTCCATCCTCTTCTTTTTTGAGAAGAATTTCGTATCATTATCCCCCTCCGATGATCCTGGCGAAAGACCCGCAAAAGTCCATTCACAGCTATAAGGAGTCGCTCAGAATGAGAACAGGCACCGACAGTTTTCTCACGAAATGATCCGCCATAGTCTTTGGACAGACCTTTCCATAACAATCCTGCAGTGCTTGTTCCCATCCGTCCTGGCGCTTATGCTGTCACGCTTCTATCTTTGGGAACGTACCTGTAATGCTGATATGTGGTTGTCAAGGAACTTGGGGCAATTACCCCTTTCATATATAGAGCCGATGAGATACCCAATTTTTCTTCACTTCTTCAAAACTTTTTTAATTTTTTTCTTCAATCGCTCAATTCGTGTATAAATGGTCTTTTCCGCTAGTCCCATCTGGCCTGCAATCTCACGAACAGAAAATCCCCACATCTTCAGAAGTAAAATCTGCAGTGTTTTCTTATCCGACTCCAAAAGAACCTGTAATAGCTGCTCATTCTCCACACTGTCAAGTAACTGTTGAATATTAAGCACCACTGAAGATGGTTCTTCCAATTCCCTGGTGTATAATTCTTCTTGATTAGAAGAAAAATGTTCCCAGAATCTCCGCTCCGCATTAAAGTCCTGCCAGTCTAATTCACGAAGTCTTTGGATTACCTCTTCACTGACACCGGATTTTCGCAAAATCCGTTCCTCCTGCTCCTTCCACTGTTTCCATTTATATTCTTCTTTTGCTTTATGAAATGTCACCTTTCTTTTCCTCCGATCTGAATTTTTTTGAAATCAAATCGGAGTGGCGGTGACCTTGCCTTCTCACAGGCAAAAGACTGTATGAACCGGAGTTTTCTCCACAAAAAGAAAGATGCCGCAATCCTGTTTTGAATTGCGACACCACCAAACGCTGCATATGAAGTTAGGTTTTTCTCTTTTGTAGCTCTTTCCGGCACATACACTGCTCCTTTATGTCATGGAACGAAGCCCATTTTTTACATAAAGAAGTAGTATACAAAACTAAGCTGTCATCAGACTGTCAGTTGTCTGTCAAATAACTGTCAGTTTTCCTGTCATTTCTTTTCTATTACAGTTACAACCAAATCTCGCCATATAAAAAGCAGGCTCCCTTTTCAGAAACCCACCTTCTATGATTCCTTATATACTTTTAAACAATATCCAACCTCTTTCACACTACTGATGATATGCTCTGCATTTACATCTACTTTTTTCAATTTCTGTTTCAATCGATGTACCATGCAGTAAATAATATTTGTAATATCCCCATGGGGGTACTCCTGCCATACCAGCTGATAAATCTGGCCATATGTATACACTCTTCCCGGTGTAGACGCTAACAGATGTAGAAAATCAAATTCCCTTTTTACAACTGGGATTATTTTATTATCCCATTCCACTGTTCTTTGAAGTGGAAGAATTTCCAGTTTCCCAACCATGATAGGAATTTCTTCTCTTCTTTCAGATTTCCATTCCGTATAACGACGGATTAATGCATACGCTTGAATGCTAATTTCTTTTGTACATAGTTGCGTCAGTACTACATCAGCTCCAGCCTGAATGATTTTATTTCGCATTTCAGAATGATCCGGTAATAAAACAATCATAGGTGTTATCACCATCTTTCGGATTGCTTCTACAAGCTGGCATACTATTTCCGGTTCTCGTTTTACTGCAATTAAAATCAAATGATAAGAGAATACTGTCAGATGGGAAAGGGCATCCTGGATATCTTTTGCCCGATAAATCTCTGCCTGCTTTTCCAACAAGTGCATACTTCCCCTTGACAATCTGCTTTCATCTGAGAGCACCATAATTCTGTTTTTCTTCACACCTCTATCAGCACGTTTCGCATATTATAATTCCTCCACATGACTTTCTACATAATCAAAAAATAGTTTCCTGTTCTTGACAATGCCGAAAGATATATTCTCTACACTTTACATGAGTTGTTGCTTCATCTTGCATAAAAATTATCTTTTCAAAGCATAGTCTGCCATCAACTTCCAGCTCTCACAGTTGGTGCTCTATAATACAATAGACATATCTACTTCTAAATAGTCTATGAGAAATATAACTGTAATCAAACCGTTTCTTTCCCGCATTAGAATTTAAAACCTGCTGTGCATATCCTTCATATCTTCCAAGAACCACTTTCCATAAGAGAATTACCACTTCAGCAGTTTCACTTGTCCTTATTACTTTCAATATATCACGCATAGCAAAAGATTGCATGATACACATATCTTTGATATTATCACGTGTTTATTTATATTAGATTTCAATTCTTGTTTTCGATGGCTTATTTTCACAATAGATAACTATAATTGCTGCTCCCTTGTCAGGAACTTTGTGTCCTGCACCAATCCATTTTCGGCAAATGTAATCTTTGCCGTCTACTGTATATTTGACCTTGATAATATGCGGAAAGGCTACGCCATCCATCGCATGAGCGCGGACAGATTTACAATTCACTTTTAACCACCATTGTTTTGTAACTGAAATTACAGTTCCCATTGTTTCTTTTTCCATAAGTATACCTCCAATGACATTTTTGATTGATGACCAATCATCATAGGAATTTCTTCTTTTCTTTCAGATTTCCACTCTGTATAGCAACGGATCAATGCATACGCCTGCAGGCTGATTTCTTTTGTACATAGTTGCGTCAGTACTACATCAGCTCCGGCCTGAATGATTTTATTTCGCATTTCAGAATAATCCTGTAATAAAACAATCACAGGTGTTATCACCATCTTTCGGATTGTTTCCACAAGTTGGCATACTATTTCCGGTTCTTGCTTTACTGCAATTAAAATCAAATGATAAGAGAACACTGTCAAATGAGAAAGAGCATCCTGGATATTTTTTGCCTGATAAACCTCTGCCTGCTGTTCCAGCAAAGCCATACTTTCCCAGACCAATCCACGCTCATCTGCAAGCACTATAATTCTGAGTTCCATTGCGGCGCTTCCTTTCTGCACTCTCTTTTGTTCATAAGGTGTATGTTCTTAATTCTACCAGCAACGCTTTTTACAAATCGCATAGATACAAAGCCAAAGAAATATTCCTATACCCATTAAAACAAATTTATTGATAATCCACATTGGTGTTTCTATTTCTGCATATCTGGCAAAAAGATAGAAATATTGAAAACAGTTAATTCGCAGCAAACTTATAGACATAATGGAAAATAGCCAAAGTATCCCTGCAATCATGGAAGGTATATGCTGTACGCTTGTGATAACCGAAATAAGGACACACAGACTTGAAAGAACAAATGCTGTCGGGAAGAAAGTTATCACTAAGTCCCCGAAAGACATATTGGCTTTTAGGAATATAACGCCAACCATTCCAACAAGAGCAAAAACGCTCACTAACCCAAAAAGGAATAAGAATCTGCGAACAATCCAGTGAAAAAGGGATTTTGCTTGTGCTGCAATCGCCTCAAACATAGGATCGGTACGAATTTTGCACCACTCACCGACAACCACCGATAAATAAAAAGGAAATATTAGTTCAAATCCCAAATAGCCCCAATGTACATTTTCTCCGCCAGTAGCACAAACCGCCAAAAAAGCACCGGTCAGCAACGCAGAAATCCAAATGGGATTTACCCCTATGATTTTTAATTCCCGCTTCATACTCATTCTGCCCTCCAAAATCTACGCTTGCACCAAACAAGGACAATCGACAATCCGCCAGTTCCCAACATGAACAGGAGATTTAGGGCCGCACTTCCCATGTGAATCACAGGCCAGCGTGGATGCTGCCAGATCATTTTAGCAAGATCGCCTTGCGTGAAAATATAGAATGGTACAGCAGTTCCCGTATCAGATGAAAAAGCATTTACTAGAAATAAAATAGAAAAAAGCAAATAGAACAGGCGTATATCCATAATTTCTGGGAGCATAACACTACTTGCTGTTACAAAGAAAGTAGCTGGAAGTATGATATAAATACTCACTTCCCCAAAAGCACTGATATAGTCGATAAATGATGTTTCTGAATCGCTGAAAACCGCAAATCCAATCATCGCCGCTATCAGCAGCAGATACATAAGCGATAGGGCATAGAGAAAGTTACCCATCAATTTTCCGCCGATATAACTTCCTTTTCCGATAGGAGCCGCCATAAATAAATCCCGGCGTGCTGTTTTACGATCACCAACAAGCCGACCTGCCATCAGAAACATCAAGGCGAATAATAGGATCAGTCCGTCAAAAGAAAAAACGCGCCGAACATAGTAATGAATATCGTAGAGAAATTCAATTCTTTTCAAGTTGTCCGTCGTTGGCAAAGAGTTCATCATTGCGGATACCAGCACAAAGAGAAGAACAAGCCACCCGGCAATCCGTTTAATCTGCATTTTGTATTCATACTTTGAAACGGCAAACATCCTATTCATACTCTTTTCCTCCCATGCAATATACATAGGCATCTTCCAGCGTTTCCACCACAGCCGGAACCGAAAAGAGGTTGTTTTCATCCATGATACGGGCCTGAATAGCATGGTGCTCATAGGTTGTAGATAAAACAGGTGTTTTCCCCTGTAAGGCAAGCAATTCGCTTTCATCCGCCAATTCAATGACTTTTACTTTCCCAGACACTTTAGAAAGCAGGGTTGCTGTATTCCCATAAAAAAACAATTTTCCTTTCCTCAATACTGCAAGTTGCTCGCAAATCTGGTAAATATCTTCCACGATATGCGTAGACAGCAAAACACACTTCCCATCTTTGGCAAAACGGGACAGAACACCGCGAAACCGTACTCGTTCTTCCGGGTCCAGACCTGCGGTTGGTTCGTCTACAATTAGAATTTTGGGGTTGCCTACAAGGGCTTGTGCAATCCCCACACGCCGCTTCATGCCGCCGGAAAGCTGACCGATACGCCGTGTTGCATACTGTGCCATATCTACTTGTTCCAAAACGGTCATGATTTGTTTCTGATCCTTAACCCCTTTTAGAGCTGCCATATAACTGACGAAATCAAAAACCGACAACGACGGGTACATATTCAATTCTTGCGGAAGATAACCGATCATTCGGCGCACATCATCACCTTGCTTTCGAGTATCAAAACCACACACCGAGATTGTTCCAGATGTAGGTTGCATAATGGTTGCCAGTATCTTCATCAAGGTTGTCTTTCCCGCACCATTATGTCCCAATAGCCCAAAGACGCCGCTTTCAATCGAGAACGATACTGCATCAAGGGCTCTCACATGATTTTTGTATTCTTTTGTTACAGAATGAAATTCAATATTAGTCATATCCTCTGACCTCCTTTGCTGTTAAAAGTCCCATAAATTCACGGCTGGTTAGAAAAAAAGAGTCGATAACACAAGGGGCATCCTTGTGTGTTATCGGCTCTGCGTCTGTGCGTCTGGCTCTTTGATAACAGTAACTTCTAAATGTTTGATATTTACAAGAAATTCCTTTTTGCATTTCGGGCAAAACAATAGGAAATTCTCTAAAACTGAATCTGATCTGATTTTTGTACGGGTTTTACTCTGACATATTGGGCAGAGCACCCAATGTTCAAACTGCGTGGCATATCTCTTTTCCATAGGCAGTTACTTTGTAACAATGGGTTTTCCATCTTTATCAATTAAAGGACAGATACCAGCACCCGCACCAAATTTTGCAACAAGATAATTGACTCCTGTTTCTTTATCCACTACTACATAAAACCCCTTTACACTTCCGGCGGTTTCAGTAATTTCAAATCTCTTATTTTCCATATTGATACCTCCATTTCAAATCAAAGTTCTTTTTTAATAAAAACACGATAGCTAATTTGGTACATAATATAAAGCCACACGAATGTAATAATTGGAGAACAGCACAACAACCCAATCACTAACATATCAGTCAATTCAATTCCCAGTAGCATAAGCAGCTGATATATTCCAAAACAAATCCCTGCCGGAATAAGGAATGATACTAACAGCAGCATACGGCCTTTTTCTGCGCCGAATTTGAATACAAGAGGAATCGACAGACTGCCATAGATAAAAGAAATCGCCCATGCTACTAAAGTAAGAACCAGGAGTTCAACAATTCTCGAAAGATCAAATGCGATTTTTTGAGTAATAAATCCACCAATGGAGCCAATCACCAAACCCAAAAGGCTTCCAATGGCACAGAAAATTGCTAATACAACAAACTTTCCGCCTACTAACTCTTTCTTTGAAATAGGCATTATCATTGCATATCTCGTCCACTTGGAATTATCATCAAAAGAAAAAGTAGTTACAATCATCATGCTGCATAGAATAGCACATACAAAGATATAGCCTTCTACGCCAGAAAACGGGATGAAGGCGATGGCAAAAGCCAAAAGGATGAACAGCATAGATTTGGCATTATGGCCGATATTCATTAAATCTTTCAAAACAAGGCTTTTCATTTAGCTTGATCTCCTTTCACATATAGCAACAGAATATCATCAATCGTTGCATCATCCACTACGGCATTTTTATATTTTCTTTTGGCCTTTTCCTTATCAGCTACCAGAACATTCCATTGGTAATCGTCTTTACGGTAGGCCAGAATTTCGTCTTTATCCAACTGTTCGAACAAAGCTGCCCCACAACGGATAACGCCGTAGTTATAACGGAGTTCGTCTTTCGTTTTGCAAAAAAGGACTTTCCCTTGATGAATAAAAGTAATATAGTCTGCAACTTTTTCTAAATCCGTTGTGATATGCGAGGACATCAAAATAGAATGTGTTTCATCCTGCACAAAGTCGAGGAACACCTCAAGAATATCATCCCGCATGACAGGATCAAGTCCGCTGGTTGCTTCATCCAAAATAAGCATCTTCGGTTTATGTGAGAGTGCGAAAGCAATGCACAGCTTCATTTTCATCCCTTTGGATAAAGTTTTGATTTCTTTATCCAAAGGGAGCTGAAAGCGCTTCAGATATTCCTGATATAAACGTGCATCCCACTGTTTGTAGGCCGTCCTACCGATTTTCCCGACTTTGGCGGGGGTGAGAGTTTCATAGAAGTTAATTCCATCGAACACCACTCCAATATCCTCTTTAAGCTGTTTAGATCCCGATAACTCCTGCCCCCAAAAAGTCACAGTTCCCTCGTCCTTATGAATTAAATCAAGAATGGCATTGATAGTCGTACTTTTTCCAGCTCCATTTTCACCAATCAGCCCCATAATTGCTCCCTTTGGAACCGAAAATGAAACATGATCTAATTTGAAGCCATCGTATTGTTTTGTTAGGTTATTAACCTGCAAAATAGAGTCCATAGTTAATCCTCCTCTTGATAAAACATCGTCAGTAATTCAACCAACTTTTCTAACGATATTCCACTTGTTCGGCCAATATCAGCCGCTTCCTGCAAATGTTCTTCAGCCAATCTCTGCTGTTCTTCTTGATAAAAGTCTTTGTTCTGTGCCGACACAAAACTGCCCCGCCCCACTGTTGTTTCTATAAAACCGTCTCGTTGCAAATCCTCATACGCCTTTTGGACGGTAATGACACTCACATGAATGGATTTTGCCAGTGCCCGCATAGAGGGAATCGGGTCTCCAGTTTTCAGTTCACCACTCATAATCATGGCTTTTATCTGCGAAGTTATTTGCTCATAGATTGGCTTGCTGGTATTGCTACTTATGATAATTTCCACTACGACCCTCCTTTGTCTTATAATATACTCATTGAACAAGTACATTATACACAAGTTAGGTAGCGTTGTCAAGAAAAGTGAGGATTCTTGTTTTATTCTTACCAAGTTTTAACAAAATTTATTTTCTCAACCTAACGATTGTATTTTTCAAATTTTTAATAGGCTACCAGCCCATACCCCAGAATCGACTGGGAATTCACCGTATAGCTGTTCTGCTTTACCGCATCTCCGCTGTTTCCCTCAATCGTATGTACCGTAGTTCCATCGCAGCTTTCCACGATTCCTACATGGTCACTGGCTCCGTCATGATCCCAATCAAAAAAAATAATCATGCCGGGACTTGGGACACTTCCTGCCCCCTGCCATTTCCCCTGTGCCTGAAACCAGTCCACGCCTACCGTACAAAGGGAAAACTTTGGTACTGCTCCTTTCTGAATCAACCCTGCCTGATTAGCACACCAGCTGACAAAGCAAGCACACCATTCCTCCCGGCTGGTAAATCCATACCACGACCAAAACTTCTCTCCGCCTTCATTTCCAAGCTGACTTTTTGCAATGGTGACAAGCTGTCCTTTTCCAAAAAGTCCGGTAAACCAACCTCCGCCGGAATAATACCGCATCACATGAGGCACATACTCCGGATCCCCATACCCAGACCAGCCATGGGCGGCTGCCTGTTCCTGGGAAAACTGTAATGCATTGGCTTCACTATAACCGCCAAACTTTTCCAATGCCCACGAGATATACCCATTCCCATAATTATACCCCTGCCAACTGAGTTTCAGCTTGTCCATATCCTGGGGACTTTCACATCCAGCTTCTCGGACGCAATCTGCATAATACTGTATTCCCACCTTGATGGAATAGTCTGCATCCTGAATCGCACCGGGGGTATTGGGATACTGGGTGTTATAAGGACACTCACTGGCCTGCATGGGATCCGTTCCCCTGCCGCCGCTTTCCTGCATCATAATGGCTTGGATTGCTGGGACATATTCCGGGATTCCAAATTCACTGGCATACTTTTGCATGGCAGGTGTATGCGCCAGTACTTCTGCGCTTAAAGCCTCACTACTCTGGGAATTTCCCAAAAAGGCTGCACCCCCAATGATCCCTACAATGAGAATCAGAACGACAAACACCGCTCCTCCACCTGCCATCAGCGCTGCAAATGCAGCTTTCACTGCATGAGCAGCGGCTTCTGCCATGGCTTTCAATCCTCTTCCGGTTGCCTTTGCAGTCTTTGCACTTTGCTTGGCAGTCTGAACAGAGTGCATGGCAGCCCGTTTCGCTTCCCTGACTGCTTTCATGGATTTGAGTGCTTGTTTCTTCTGTAAGACTGCCTGGGTTTTCACCTTCTGGGAAGAAACCGGAGAGGCTTTCACCACACGGGGCGCTGTTTTTACCATCCGATTTCCAGCTTCCTTGATCGTTTTCTCTGCTTCCGGCTTGTCCTTAATGCTTCTTTTGGCTTCTATTCGCCCTTTCTTTGCCTTTGTCTGCCCTGCCTGGGCGGATGTGCCACCCGTTCCTGTTTCTCTGTCCAAAGGGGCTGTCGCAGCTTCTCTCTGCTTTTGTTTCTGCTCCTTTAACTTCTCATAAGTTTTCACTGCCAGCTTCTTACCGCCACGATAGGCTGCCGAAGCACTTTCCTTTCCCACTCGCTGTTCCACACGCTGGATGCGGTTTCCGGCATATTCTACCGGGGATTCCTCTCCCGTTTCTCTTCTGATCTTATCTGTCATGATGCTGGACTTCTCTTTCGCTTCCAGCATAGCAGAACGCACCAGTTCTTTCGGAAGCCGGGAGGCTGGATTGCGGATCTTTGGACTTTGATCCCGCACTTTTTCTTTGATATCTTTCAATCACACACCTCCCTTCTTCTGTACTTTCTAACGTTCCCTTCCCCGCTTTTTTGCTTTCTTCTGCTGACTCTCTAGCTGTTCCAGTTCCCTTACCGCTTCCTGCACCAGCGGATGATTGGCATAATAGGGAACATAGGATAATAACTCTTTTCCCTTCTCCCCGGTAACTAATGGATATTCTCCCTCGTTATACAGAGGATCCTCTGCATGGTGCAGGGAAAATTCCAAAGACGGGAGCATCTGAGGGGAACGTTTGCAAAATCTCTGGTAATGCCGGAATGCTTCTTTTAAAGATGTACATTCGATACATTCCCCCATCCCATGGAACTCCCCGCACTCCGCTGCAAGAAACGTAATGGTTGTTTTTTCTTTCATGGATTTCACCTCCCTTTGAAAAACTTCTCTTTATCGAACCGCAGACTTCTGTTTTTCTTCTTTACCAAACTTCAAAGGGTGTTGTTCCTGTCTCAGTTTCTGCAGGGTATCCTTCACAGATGGTTGTTTTCCTTCTCTTGCTTCCAGCTTCCCTATCTGATGTTGCAATCGCTCCGTTTTCTGTTCCAGCTTATGGATACTCCGCATGGATTGGAATAACACCTTCTGGGTTTGAAAGATGATTCCCTGTTCGGGATTGCGTTCTGTGAGCTTTCGCACCTCTTTTCCACCCGCTTCCAGAAATGCATTCCGCAGATGCCCTTTGGCAACATGCAGTTCTTCCGCCATACTTCCCAGACGATCAATCTTTTGATCCATCCACAGCATCACGCTGTGCAGAGAAGACTGAAGTATTTGTAATCCCTGCGTAAGGTGCATTCCCTTTACCGCAGAGGCAAGGGCATCTTTCCCCTTTTCTTTAAAATCAACAACTGCCTGCTCTGCACGTTTCACAAACTTTGTCTTAAATTCTCCCACCTGAAAACGAAGTGTTTGCACCTGATGTTCCGCCTTCTGGATTGTGTTCACCGCAAAGAGTTTGACCTTGCTTTCCTGCATCACACCCAGTTGCTTCTTCACTTCTCCCAATTCCTTTAGGACGGTTCCCAGCTGCATTTCCATGGAATCGATATAGTCTGCCATACGGATCACATCCCCTTTTTCCTGTTCCATGCCCTGCTGTTCCAACAGTTCCAGTAATGCCCGGATACTGCCCTGCTCCCGAAGCGGTTCTCTCGTTTCCTGGATTTCCACTGTTTGTCCTTCTTCCATTTACATTCCCTCCTTCCCAAAAAGATGCTGCCGAAGAAATTCCAGCAGCACCCTAAATATCTTTTCGACTAACACTCTCCCGGTTTCGTTGTCATCAAGCGGTACAGCTTCGTATTCTTCGGGAAGCTGTTCTCAAATGGCACCAGATTTCCGGAACACCGAATCAGTCCCTTTCCCGCGCCTACATTGGTGATGTAGGATAACTGGTTCTCGGAAATATTCAAAAGGGAAGCCAGTTCATCCCGGTCTGTGGTTGCCTGATTCAAAAGGATCAAAAACTCACTGTTTGCCAGCATCAGCCTTGCCGTATCGGATTTTAACAGTTCCTCTACGTTCTGCGTTAAACCTGTGACAAATCCCTGGTATTTACGGATTCTCTTGTAGAGGCGGTAGAAAAAGTCAGCGCTATATTGGTATCGGAACAATAGATAAAACTCATCGGCAAAGATCCAGGTAGTCTTTCCTTTCTTCCAGTTCTGGATCACACGGTTGAAAATACTGTCCAAAGTAACCAGCATCCCCAGGGGCATGAGCTGCTCTCCCAGTTCCCGGATATCATAGGCAATGATACGGTTCTTCGTATCCACATTGGTTTTCTGTGCAAAGGTATTGAGACTTCCATTGATAAACAGTTCCGAAGACAATGCAAGTCCTCTGGCCTCTTCTTCCGGCTGGAGCATGAGCTGTCGGTACAAGTCTTTCAAGGTCGGCGCTTCGCTTTGGTAACCGCTTCGGATATATTCCCGGTACACATCTGCGGTACAGCGGTCCAGAATGGATTTCTCCTTTGCCGACAGATTGCCAGCCCCCACTAACTGTTCAAACAAAGAAAGGATAAACTCCGACTTCTCTATCAGCGGATTCTTGTCATTGCCATAGGCGGAATCCATATCCAATGCGTTCAGATGGGTGCTGGATGTAGCGGAAATTGTGATTACTTCTCCATTCAGTGCTTCCACCAGTGAACCGAATTCAGACTCCGGATCTAAGATCAGGATGTCATCTTCCGTAGACAAGGCAAGGTCCACAATCTCTTCTTTTGCCGAGAAACTTTTTCCCGAACCGCTGACACCCAGACGGAAGGAGTTTCCATTCAATAACTTCCTTCGGTCTGCCACCAGCATGTTTTTGCTCACCGCATTCTGCCCATAATAAATCCCACCCGGCTGCATGATCTCCTGGGTATGAAATGGGATCAACACTGCGGTAGATTCTGTGGTCAGGGTACGAAGGGCATTAATCTTTCGGATGCCATAAGGCAGTACCGTATTCAGTCCATCCACTTGCTGCCACTTCAAAGTTGCCATTTGGCACAAATGCTTTCTTGCCACAGATAAGATGCTCTCCGTATCCGAGTCCAACTGCTTTTTACTATCCGCCATATGCACCATGGTAAGGATGCCGAACATCATCCGCTGGTCCCTGGTGGTCAGGTCATCCAGCATCTCTTTGGTCTCTTTTCTCTGCAGTTCCATGTCATAGGGCACAATGGCAGAAAAGTTATTATTGGCATTCTGGCGTCTCTGCCAGTTGGTCACATTCGTTTCCACGCCCAGAAGTCTGTTCTGGATTTCCCTTACCGCCTCATCGGTTGGCACCGGGAGGATGTCAATGGACAGCATCAAATCTCGGCTCAAATCACATAATTCCGAAATCATGTCATCTTTCACATAACTGGCATAATCCTGCATATACAGCACCCGCCCGTACCGCTCGTTGATCTTGAAACAGTCTTTGGAAAATTCCATGGACTGGGGACAAATCCAGTCTTTGAAACTGCTCCCCCGTTTGGCAAACGCCTTCATATCAAAGGGAAAACACTGGGGCTGATCTGCCTGAAAGAAATCCCGGAAAATCTGCAGGCGCTGTTCCGCATCCAGTTCTTCCCCAATAGAGGACAGCTTGCTCAGATGGGTGATGATATCCGTTCCCACACGGGCGAAATAGGTTCTTGCCTCATCAATGTTCTTCTTATGGACACTGACCGTCAGATACCGTTCCTGATAAATGCTGTTGTTGGTGCCGCTGACTTTGGATAACAGCATTTCGTTGTATTCCTTCCGGTATTCATCCAGCCCGTCCTCTTTCATCGGCAACAGCAGGGAGGCTTCAAACTCTTCCTTATTGATTCTTCTGTTGTTCAGGGTGATCTTGGCAGATGCGCCGGAATCCAAAGCATTTAACAACTCGCTGTAATCTAAGAACATTTCCGTTTTATCTTCTTTGCTTGCAATGGCATAGTTGATATCCGAAAACCGAAAAGATTTGGAAAATTTCGTCCCGGACTGGAACACCCCATCCGGCCAGATCCGCTGGATGGGAATCGCCTGCTGAACAGACCTTGGGACTTTGAACTTCTCCCGGTCCATTTTTAATGCCTGCTGTAAGGTTTTAATCAAACGCACCACTCCTTCCTGCCTTCTTTTTCTGCTTCATCTGTTTTTTCCTTGCCCGCTGTTCCCGCTTTTTCAAAAGAACAGCGCCATCTCCCCTGGTCTTTTCTCCAAGACTCATAGTCTCTTCCATGCAGGCATGGTACAGATCCTCGCTTTGAAACAGCAATCGCTTGGGGTATAAAAATTCGGACTTGATATATGCCCAGGCAAACTGCTCTGCATTCATGCCATGATACTGGAAGAACCCACAGGCTGCAAAAGGGGCAGCACCAAGAATACACAGCCACCCGGTCATTTCCTGCCCCACATAATCCATCAGACCAAAATAAATCCCTACCGCCACAAGAATGGCAAGCAGGGAAAAGATACACTGCCGCAGGTTCAGCCCCATAAACATGGACTCCTGATAGTTGCGGATTTCTTTATTCATTTTTACTTCCATATTTCTTGCTCTCTTTCTTTTCTTTTTTATAATCCCATCATTTCCCGCACGATCCGGTCAGATGCTTTGACCGCTCCCACCAGTACCAGCAGGTTGAACACCAATTCTCCCACATAGTTCCACACAATGGTCACCGCACTTAAGGACGTATCCCCAATGGCTGGCGGACTGGCTGAATATACAGAAAAAATGATACAAGCCAGCGCAATGATAGTCCCTTCCAGACATACTCCCGCATAAGACTTGATAAAGTTCTTCCCCACCGACTGGGAGGGTTCTCCTGCAAAAGTGGAAATGGGGATGGGGGCAATGGCAGTATACATATACAGCTTGAACATCCTTCCATATACGGTAAGAATCATAATGAAAGACAGTACGGTGATCAAAAGGCTTCCCAGCAGTGTCACGATCCACAAGGGAATGGATTCCAGCATTCCTACTGCTTCAATCTTCTCCACAATCTCTGCCGGAAGTTCTGTCACACCCCCATTTGCCATCCCCGACTGTGCCATAATGGTGGATACAATCCCCTGCACAATGGAGAACAACGCTGTCATCAATTCCATGCCATACATGATGGCGCCTTGTGCCAGCGCAAACCGGATAAAGGCTTTGAGGGCATGCTCCGGTTTCTTCATGTCCGTAAAACTGCCACAGGTCTTGACGATCCCGGCGGCAAAAAATAAGACCAACAACCCATAGCCAATGGCAGTCAGCGCCCCGTTGATCCCGCTGATCACGTTCCAAATATCTCCACCCTTAAAGGATTCCGGACTTTGAGTAAGCAGTGTCCAGATTTCTGCCAGTTTCTCATTCCAGGTGTTCAGTGCAGAGTTTAGGTTCTGCACAATCCAGTTATCACTCAAACAGTTTCACCTCCTTCACCGAGGGCAGGAAGAACTTCTCCCTGCCGCTTCTGCTTCTTCCTGTCACCCCATAATCAGATCCAGGATTTCTTTTGCGAAGGTGATGATAACGCCACCTGCCAGAGTCAGAAACCCATTGGCTCTCTGGCTGGGATCGTGGCTCTTTAAACTAAGTCCCACCTGTACCACACCAAATCCCAATAAGATCAGACCAATCGCCCGGATCAGGGAAAAGATAAAGGTGGACAGGTTATTGATGACCGCCAGTGGATCTCCGGCGGCAAACACCGGGACTGCCCCTACAGTCATGGACAATACCAGCGCCACATAAAGGGCAAAGGGATACTTTGGTCCTTTCCCCATGGGCATCGGTGCAGTAGCATGGTTTGCTGTTTGCTTCTTTGGCATTTCATTTCGTTTCTTCAATAGCATTCCTCCAATCAAAAAGACTGCTCCCCACCGAGGATTTCCTCAGCTGAGAGCAGTTCATAATCATCCAGTCTCCTGGTATCAATGGTTACATCTTCATGGGACAGAGGTGCTTTCGCATAATCATAGGGAGGCGCACCACCATCCTCCGTATATTTCACATTCACATGCTTGTGCAGATCATACTTCTCATCCAAAATGGGACGTTCCCCACGCACCAACAATACTGCCTTCCGGTTATCCAAAAGTCGCACCTCATCCGGTGTCAAAAGTTCCCTTCCGGACTGTTGGAAATTCACAGAATAACTTCCGCTTCTTCCCTTGGTCTGCCCATAGGTATTGGTATCCAAAGTTTCTTTTCCCAACAGTTCTGAGACATATTTATGCCCCTCTTTTTCATTGCCGCCTAAGTATAAAAACTCATCGCAATTTCCAATCAGACTTTCCCAGCTATCCTTAAACAAGGCTTTCATCTGGGCGATGTTCTGAATGATAATACTGCAGGAAATTGCGCGCGACCGCATGGTTGCCAGCAACTTGTCAAAGTCATCCGGCAATGCCACGTTGGGCCACTCATCCATGATGCAGTGTACCGGAATGGGCAGTTTCCCATGGTATTTCCGGTCTGCCACATAGTAAAGGGTCTGAAAGAGATTGCTGTAGATCATGCCCACCAGATAGTTGAGGCTGGTATCTGCATCCGGGATACAGCAAAACAGCGCCACCTTTTTCTCCCCGATGCTGTAAAGATCCAGTTCATCGGTACAGGTTAAATTGGCAATCTGCTTTAAGTTGAACGCTGCCAGACGGACACCCACAGAAATCAGGATAGACTTGGCAGTTTTTCCAGAGACGAAAAGTCAAGGACTTTTTCATCAAATTCACAAAGAAGTCACATTTTGCGGACTTCCTCACGGAGCATACGCTTGATTTTGTCCTCCATTGTCTCTTTTGCGGTCTCGCTGAAATGGACACGGACGATATAGGTGGTCTTGCCGATCTGCTTTCTGACAGTCGGGCAAGTGGCGGTGTTGGTTGCGGTATTGTTCATTCAAAATCCTCCTGTAAATGAAAAATGTCCGGTGACGGTTCATCATCGGGCGGTGTCGGTATGAGGGAACAAGGCAAGGCGGCAACATTAAGGTATCTATAAAAAACTTGCCGTCTTTGCCACGCTTGCCGTGTTCCTGTTGTCAGTCTCGGAGATAGCAGACCCATGCTGTGCCGTCTTTCTCGGTCACAAGTCTGTCCCCGATACGGCTCTTTGCCGTTCTCATGGTGCGTGAGGAAATCCCACGCTCATTGACCGTCTTTTCCAGCTCTGCGCTCGGCATACGCTTTCCGTCCGCAAGCAGTTCCAGAATGAGCATTTGCGCCTGTGCGGTCTTGCTCTCGGTCTTTGCGGTATCTGTCCCGGCAAGAAGCTCGTCAGCGGTAATGTCATAAGCCCCTATCCACTCAAAGCCTTTCTCGTCTCCCAGAGAAAAGGCAAGGGACTGTCCGGGCGGCGCAAGGGAGCTTTTCTCATGGATAAGTACCCTTGTTGTGGGGCTGTCCTTCAGCTTGCCGATAAAGAGCAGACTGCGGACTGCCGCCGTAATGTCGATAGACCCTAATCCCCGGTAGGTGCTTTGCGTTCCTGCGGCTTTGTTGAGGTGTCCGATCAGCACGATAGCGCACCCGGTAGCCTGTGCAATGTCTCCCAGACTGCGGAATA
>ENA-OWZL01000048-OWZL01000048.1-human-gut-metagenome-genome-assembly--contig:-NODE-48-length-57565-cov-36.6945_pt1 | contig 57565 bp, 48 predicted proteins | sample MGYA00249257_ERZ652109 | MGnify/ENA primary metagenome ERZ652109 (study PRJEB26925, sample SAMN05827267) | human gut metagenome | biome: ENVO:2100002; feature: ENVO:00000062; material: ENVO:00002003...
TAAGAAAAATTTCTTGAAATTAACTCTTGACAAAAGTCACTTCATAACAGAAAGGAATATATGATGATTTATTTAAGATTATCATGTGCTATATTATGGGACTAGCGAGTAATGTTGTAGAATTAAGTTCGTATATGAATGAATGGAACAAATTATTTGAGAAGGAAAAAAAGATTTTATCTGAACTATTGGGAGATAATGTGAAGGAAATAATTCATGTTGGAAGTACGTCGATTCCATATATAGAATGTGCCAAACCGGTTATAGATATTGCCGTTGGTGTAGAAAATAGTGAGAAACTTCAAGATGTTAAGAAAATTCTTGTTGAAAAAGGATACTATCATAATCCTAATGCAGGTGATTCGGATAGATTATATTTTGCGAAAGGGAAGCGGAACGATAGAATTTATAATATACATGTTGAAATACTTGGAGGAGAATCTTGGAGGAATCATATAGTTTTTAGAAGGAAACTATTAAACCATCCGGAATGGGTTAAGCAATATTGTGATTTAAAAAGAGAGCTCGCTTTAAAATATCCGGATGACAGATTGAAATATACAGAAGGTAAGGCTCAATTTATAAAAAGTGTGTTAAATTCAGATGAGTAGAAAGATGAAGGTGTGATGAGGATTCTAATTTGCTTAAATCCGTTTGTGAGTCATTTTATTCCTATAATTCCTGTGGTAGAAGGTATATTAAGAAGAAAAGGAGAAGTTGTATTTATTGGTTTTCCACAACTGAAAGAAGAAGTAGAAAAATGTGGCTATGAGTATGTGACTATTGAAAAGAGCACAGATGAAAGAATTCAAAAAGTAAAAAGGGAACATAATTATGATGAATTAGAGTATATTTTTAAAAGTATACATGCTGAATTAAAGGAGAAAATAACTGAAATAAATCCAGATTTAGCACTGTTCCATATTTCAAGATTTGACATATACTATATTCCTATACATGATATGAAAATCAAATATATGACATATGACATGAGTTTTGGTAAAGTGAAATTCAGCGCTTTTTTACCACCTAGTACTTCTTCTGTTATTCCTATTGGAATGCTTGATATGAGATCAACTTTTGCGTGGTTAAAGCGTATGAAACGCAAAAACAAGGATTTAAAATGGTCGAAATTAAAAACAAAATATCCTTATGCTGAATTAGAAACGATTAGAAAAGAAAATAATATGAAATGGAGATTCTGTATAGATGGATATTATTTAGAGAGTCCGCATATAAAATTTTCCCCAGGACGTATGGAGTATCGAAAAGAAAAGAATGTTCTGTATGCAGGGCTGTGTGTTAATAGTCAAAATGAATATAATACGCCAATAGTATTTGAACGGAATAAAAGAAAAATGATTTATTGTACGCTTGGAACAATGAGTAATCGATACTTGAAAGGAAGAGATTTTATTAGATGTTTAGTAGAAGTTATAGGCAAGCATTCAGAATTTGATATGGTTATCAGTTTGGGGAAAAAGGGAGAAGTATTTCCTATAGATAAAATTCCTTCAAATATTAAGATTTATGATTACGTAAATCAGATAGATATTCTGAAAAAGGTTGATTTAGTTATTACCCATGGTGGGGCTGGAACAATTAAGGAGTGCATATGTCATGAAGTTCCGATGTTGATTGTGCCGAGCAGTTATGATCAAATGGGCAATGCTTCCAAAGTGCATTATCATAGGATAGGTTTAAAAAATTATTCCATGAGAAAAACTTTTTTTGAACAGCATTTAAATAAATCTATAAAAAAAATAAATGTTGTTCATTTGGAAAAACAGATATTAGAAGTTCTTAATGATCAGCGATTTAAGGATCGTATTTCGGAATTTCATAAAAAAATAGAAGAAGATAATGAAAAAATACATTTTATAGATAGCATATTGTGTATTTAATGAGGATATAGAATGGAACAGATAGAAAAAATTGATAAGTATTGGAGAGCTGCAAATTATCTTTCGTTGGCACATATTTTTTTGAAAGATGATGTTTTACATGAAAGAGAATTGAAAGTAACAGATTTAAAGCTTCATTCCAAAGGACATTGGGGAACATGTCCGGGAGTAAATTTTATCATCGCGCATCTAAATAATTATATTTCGTGTTCAGGTAGAAATATTCAATTGATTATAGGTACAGGACATTCTGGAAATGCTTTGAGTGCAAATCTATATATGGAAGGAAGTTTGCAAAAAAAGTATAAAATGTCAAAAAATGCAAAAGAATCATTAAATCAGTTTTTGAATTTGGAAGAGAACTTATATGGATTTCGATCGGAAATAAGTCCGTTTTATCCTGGTACAATTTATGATGGAGGAGAACTTGGATATTCACTTGCAGTTGCAATGGGTGCTGTGTTGGATAACGAAGATTTGACAGCAGTAGTTATATTAGGTGATGGTGAATGTGAGACAGGTTGTATTTCAGCAGCTTGGAAGAGCATAAAATGTTTGGGAAAAAAAAGAGGACACTTATTACCAATCATTAATCTTAATGAATATCGTATGGGTGGAAGATCTTTGCTGTCTATGATGGATGAAAGAGATATTACAAACTTGTATGGGAGTATGGGTTATGATGTGAAGTATGTTTATGGAAAGCATGAAGAAATGATTGTGGCTTTGAATTGGGCAGATGAGTATTTTGAAAAAAACATAGATTTAAATGAAGGCAGATCCCCTTTGATAATTCTGAAAACGCCTAAAGGTTGGACAGCACCAAGTGATAAGCTTATTCATATAGAAGGGAATATAAGGGCTCATAAAAATCCACTTAAGAATTTAGATGTTGATGATTATGAATTTCGATATTTTAAAAGATGGTTAAGCAACTATCAACCAAATGAATTATTTGATAAGAATGGAGAATTACTTGAAGAGATAAAAGAGATACTACCTAGTGAAGAAAAGAAAATCGGAGAGAGAGAATATCAGATTAAAACATTGCATTTACCGATTATTGAGGAAATTGTCAAAAATGATAATAATGTGGAGAGTAATTTTTATGCCATTGAAGAATATTTGAAGGAAGTAATAGAGCATAATAAAGAGTGTTTTAAAATTGTATCTCCTGATGAATTGACATCTAACAGACTTGGAGGGTTGATTCAATATAAAGATAATGTTCTTGAGATTCTAAATGAAGTCATATGTCAAGCGTGGATGCAGGGATACACTCTTTCTGGAAGAACTTGTTTAATGATTAGTTATGAGGCATTTATGCCAATTATATCAAGTATGGTAACACAGTTTACAAAATATTTATATCAAGCAGAGAAAACAAAATGGCGAGGTCCATGCCACTCGATAAATTATTTGCTGACTAGTACTTGTTGGGAGAATACGTATTCTCATCAGAATCCGGAATTTATCGGTGCAATAATAGCACAAGAGAATAAATATGCTAAATTATATTTTCCAATTGACGGAAATACGTTGTTAGAGTGTTTGAATACAAGTTTGAATTCTATGTCGCGGATAAATGTAATTACTGTGTCAAAAGGAGGAAAGGCGCCTTTGTTGGACATTGAAATTGCAAAAAAAGCTATTAATGATAATTGTATTGTTTGGAAAGAGGGAAGAAGTGAACCAGATGTTTGTTTTGTAGCAATAGGCGATTTTTGTTTTAGTGTGATGAAACAGGTGGTCACAGAATTTGAAAATATATTCCCACAATTGTCATATCGTTTTATTAGTATAATAGAATTGATGAGTTTTGTTAATACAAAGGCGAATGATACTGCAGGTAAGAATAATCAATTGAAAGGAAAGATTACAATTGCTTTGTTTCATGGATATCCTATGGTTTTGGAAGCCGTTTTATCGAGGCATTTTAAAGGAGGTGATTATTTTGTGTTTGGATATAACAATAGGAGTATTTCTTCTGGAAATATTAATGTGAAAATGAGAGATAATGGATGTTCAGTGGAAGAGATTCTTATTAAAACGAGTGATATGCTTTTTGAAAAGCAATTAATAAAGGAAGCAGAGCGATATGTGTCAGAGAATTGAAGTATAAAAAGTCCATAGGTATTTATTCATTAAAAAAGAAGTTTTAAAAATGAATTAAAGATGTTTATGTATGACAGATTTCAAAATTAAATGTCAGATTATCAGCATCTTTAAAGCGTGCCTAAGAAGGTACGAATATACATGCTAAGGAGAAAAAAGAATGAATTTGGAAGAACAAGCATTTGAATTGTGTAAGAAGATTGTAAAAAAGAATCCACAGAATTTTAGTGGAATCGGATTAGTTGTGTATGATAGTATGTTATTTGATCAACATAATCATTGTAATTTGAGACCTGATATAGAATGTCCTCATTATCATTTGGATGATGAAGAGATAATTGATTATTTGGTTGATATATCAGATTATCATAATACATTACATGATGGTTTTCATATGGCAAACGAAGAAGGAATACTAACAGATGTAGCGCAGTATTTTGTACCACCTGTTATTGAAGGATTGTTACCAAATCAATATCATGGGGTTAGATTTCATAGTTCTTTATGTGGTTCAACAATGAAAGGAGTTAAGTTTATAGCAGTTATTTGCTCAGATGAAAGTGTTTATATCTTAAAAAATGGCAAGATCATAATGAAAGAGGGGGATAAGGCATATGTTTAATATGAAAGAAGTTGAGAGTCTTTCAAAAAAGTATAACATTCCTCAGGCAGATATTTTGTTGATTGCACTGAATCGATATGGCATACGCGCCAATATTGATGATAATAGAATACGATTTAAAATACATTTGGATATATATGACGAAATATTTTATTTTGCCATTTGTGTTAATACATGTGAAACTCCTTTTGAGATGACTGATGATTTGAAGCTTTTGTTTAACGGAGAAAAAATTGCTACCATTATTGATGTTGAAAAAGATACATGTGACTCGACATATTTTAGAAGAAATAAAACGGAACTAACATTGAATTCAAACATGAGAAGTCAATGTAAGGGATGTAAGTTTTGTGGAACTTACAATTTGGATTCAGCTGACATGTCAGATTTAAGTACTCCAGATAAGTTGGAAAGATACCTTGAGACAATTTTGAAAATGAATGATATGTCGGATTTTGAACAAGTAGTAAGAGTAACATTATGTACAGGTTGTTTTGGAAGCGAAAGAGAATTATTGGATCATCTTTTTATGGTGAATGAATCATTTAAGAAGTATGGATTCAATAAGAGAATACGATATATTGGTTCCCAGCTAAGAAGTGACGAAGCGATGAAAGAAATCCAAGAGAATATTAATGCTTTTTCTTTATCTGTCACAGCGGAATGTTTTTCTAATAGAACTAGTATAATGCGAAAAGAAAAAGCAGAATTGGATATTTATAAAATAAAGGATTTGTTAGAACGCGCTAAAACACATGGTTTCTCAGCGAATTATTTATACATTTTAGGATTGGAAAGCCTTGATGAAATGGAAAAGGGAATGATTTATCTGCATGATAGTATTAATCGATTTCCGGGAGTGCAGATACTACAGAATTTTGTTAAAGAACATGAGGAATATCGTCTGCAGGAAGCTAAAGATGTAGAGTATTATTTAATGGCTAGAAAAAGAATTGAAAAGATTTTTGGCAATGATATTTATAAACCACGTTCTTGGGAGAATTATAGAGGATTATTTTATACACAATATGCGGATAAAGAAATTCATTGCATAAGAATTTAAAGAGATAGGTGATAATAGCATGGAAAACAAACTAATTTTTGGGGAAGATGTAAAATTATATGATATGTGGCGACCTCATTATCCAGATCGAGTATTTGAAGAGATATGTAGTTATGCAAATGTGTGTGAGAATTCAAGTATTATCGAAATTGGATGCGGAACTGGTCAGGCTACAGAACCCATGCTTAAAAGAGGTTATAAAATCCATGCGATAGAGGTCTCAAAAAGCATGTGTGAATATGCAAATAACAAGTTTTCGAATTTTCCTTTTGTTGCAGAGAATATCTCATTTGAAGATTGTGAAATTATGGAAAAAACAGTAGATTTGTTTATGGCAGCAACCGCTTTTCATTGGGTTGATGAAGAAATCGGATATACCAAAATGAGTACTGCTTTAAAGAAAAATGGTTCTATTGCATTGCTTTGGAATCGTCCATTTGTAGCAAGAGATAATGATAGAATGCATTTAGAAATACAGAGGATATATAGAAAGTATACGGAACGCAAAGATAGAGATTCCAATTTGAAACAAATAGAAGATGATTGGGAAAGATACAAAAGAATAAGTAATACAATTAAGAAGTATGGTTTTAAAGATGTTGAATTTCATATGTTTAGAAGTGTTAGAAAATTCGATTCTAGAGGATATATAAACTTACTAAATACATATTCGGATCATCGATTAATGAAAGAAAAGTGTAAAAATGAGTTCGAAGATGAAATTGGAAATGCGATTGATTCATTAGGTGGAATTCTAAATGTTTACGATACTGTGGAATTGTATTTAGCTAAAAGAAGTTAAATTTTATGTTATTCGACTTCGCTTCGATCTATAATGGTCTCATGTAAAAAGAAAGTAAAAACATACATTTTTTCGGCAATTATTTTCCAGCATTTTTCAAAAACTAGCTGTTTATGCGTAAGCGATGAATAACTACCCGTTCCAAATTTTCATGCATTTATGAGATAATCAATCCACATAGAGTTTAATGGATCCTTTAGAAAATTTTGATATATAGCACTTTACTCTATAAATTTTCTTGATATATAGCATTTTACTCTAAAGTATGTTTAGGAACGGAGTTGATACACTCATATGGATTACCCACAAAATTTATCTAAGTCTGATTTGTCGTTGGTATGATTTAATCCTTCAATGCCGAACAAGCGGCTTATCCGATCGACAATGGTTAGAGGAAAACAATGTTAGTTCTCCGACTTTTTATTATCATTTAAAACAGCTTCGAAAAAAGGCATGTGAAATCCCAGCTAGTACATTTTCAAGCACATCAACTGATTATTCCGGAGCTCTCTGAGCCACCTGTCCGGACTTTGGGAGCCACCATTCCGGAGAATGAGAGCCACATATTCCGGTAATTCAGAGCCACATTTAAACGCTCTATTACATATATTTCCTTTATACTGTTGATACACACCATTGGTGTGAATACAGGTAAAGGAGGTCACAATTATGACCAAGTATCGTGAAATCCTACGCTTGCAGAGCTTAGGATTCAGCGAACGGAACATCGCACAGAGCTGCGGTGTATCCAGGAACACAGTCGCCAAGGTTTTGAAAAAGGCAGCGGAAATAAATATTTCATGGCCGCTGGATTTTGACATGACCGACAGCGCACTTGAGGAGCTTATGTTCCCAAAGGATAAGTCAGTAACAAATAAACGCATGCCTGACTTTGACTACATTCGCAAAGAACTTCTGCGAAATGGAGTCAACAAAAAGCTTCTCTGGGTAGAATACTGTGAGGAGTGCCGTATGAGCAACGAAGAGCCGCTCATGTATTCCCAGTTCTGCTACTACATCCAAAAGGATGAAGAGAAACGCAGGGCTACCATGCATATCCCGAGAAAGCCTGGTGAACAGATTGAAGTTGACTGGGCAGGTGATCCCGCCCACATCATTGATCCGGACACCGGAGAGATCACAGAGACATGGATCTTTGTAGGGGTACTGACTTACATACAGCCAGTATGCTTTTGTAAAAGCATACATGAATGAGAAAACAAGCAACTGGATTAAAGCTCATGTCCAGATGTTCGATTTCTTTGGCGGTGTAACACCCATGCTTGTCTCCGATAACTGCACAACAGCAGTGAATCATGAAAAGAGCGACTGGTATACCACGTCATTAAACACAACTTACCATGAGATGGCAGAACACTATAATCTTGCCATCATTCCGGCCAGAGTCCGGAAACCCAAGGATAAACCAAATGTAGAAGGATCTGTAGGAAAGATATCTACTTGGATAACTGCAGCCCTTCGTAATGAACAGTTTTTCTCGCTTGCAGAATTAAATGATTCTATCCGGGAAAAACTGAATGCCTACAATGCTCGTAAATTCCAGAAAAAGGAATGCAGCAGGCTCAGTTTATTTCTTGGGGAAGAAATGCCGTTACTGGCTCCGTTGCCTGCTACACCCTTTGAACTGGCTGAGTGGAAACAAGCCACTGTCCAGTTCAACTATCACATCGCAGTAGACAAGATGTACTACTCCGTGCCTTATCAGTATATCAAAAATAAGGTAGATGTGCGTATAACAGATACAACGGTTGAAATATTTTATAATCACAATCGAATTGCCTCTCATAGGAGACTTCACGGAAGGAGCGGCCAGTATTCCACTGTGACGGAACATATGCCGCAGGAACACCAGAAATATCTGGAATGGAACGGCGACAGGTTCCGCAAATGGGCAGATTCGATTGGAATTAACACAAGTAAGGTTGTCGATGCAATACTTACCTCCGGCAGGGTTGAACAACAATCCTATAGAAGCTGTATGGGATTGTTAAAACTGGCAGAGAAATATTCGCCTGAAAAACTGGAACAGGTCTGTGCCAAAGCACTTTCTTATTCTGCTAAACCCAGCTATAAAAGTATCAAAAATCTATTGGCTGCAATGAAAGACTCACCAGATGACATATCGAATGCATCAAAGGAATCTCAGACTGTTGAAAAGCCACATGGCATCACAAGAGGTGCCAGATACTATGGAGGTAAACGATCATGACAAATCAAAGTACAATCGATAAACTTATCGAAATGCGCCTGACCGCTATGGCAGATGCATTCCGTATCCAGATGGATGATCCTACAATGAAGGAAGTGCCGTTCGAGGACCGCTTCGGTATGCTTGTTGATATCGAGTACAGCAATCGCAAAAATAACCGGTTGAAAAGACTGATCCGGCAGGCTGAGTTCGAACAGCCGGATGCCAGCATTGCAGCAATTGATTACCAGTCCGGTCGGAAACTGAACAAAGCACTGATCAGCCGTCTGGCAACTTGCGAATACATTACAGAATACAGGAACATCTTCATTACAGGTGCCACCGGAAGTGGTAAAACTTATATGGCCTGTGCTTTTGGCATGGAGGCCTGCAAACACTACTACACAGTACGGTATGTGCGGCTTCCTGATTTATTACTGGACTTACAGGCTGCCAGAGACAGCGGAACTTTTTCAACTGTCCTGAAGAAGTACACCAAGCCAGTAGTACTGATCATTGACGAGTGGCTTCTCCTCAAACTGACGGAAGCTGAAGCCAGAAACCTTTTTGAACTGATACACAAAAGACGCAAGAGATCATCCACGATCTTTTGCTCGCAGTTCCGCGAAAGTGAATGGTACCAACAAATCTGTGGCGGTGAAAGTACCCTGGCAGATGCCATTATGGATCGTATAACGTATGACTCATATAAAATCGATATTGAAAGCATTGATCCATCCAAAGATCTCTCTATGCGAGAGGTATATGGATTAGATCCTGCAATGGCAAAGTAACTTATCACTACAGAGAACGGAGTGGCTCCGTTAGTCCGGACAGGTGGCTCTCGCCACACCGGACTGGCGGCTCCGCCGCACCGTAATATTCACATCAACAAAACAGGATATTGTGCCATTGATGATTGAGGAAGCACCAGTTCATACCCATAATGCAGATATTCAAAATATCGTATCGTCTGAAGACATCGCATTACGACTTATTGTCTCTGGTGTAACAGTAGAAATCACAAATCAGGCAACACAGTCTGTGATAAAAAATACATTAGCTACGTTGCAGAGCTTATGTTAGGCGATATCTCGGGCATCAGTAAAATTTATTGCGTTTGTGGTTACACTGACATGCGAAAGTCAATCGATGGATTAGCAACACTTGTACAACAACAGTTTCAATTAGATCCTTTTCAGCCATCGTTGTTTTTGTTTTGTGGCCGACGTAGGGATCGTATCAAATGCCTTCTTTGGGAAGGCGATGGTTTTGTCCTTCTTTACAAGCGTTTAGAGAATGGATCATTTCAATGGCCTCGTGATGAGGTGGATTGTAAACCAATATCACGGCAGCAATTTCGCTGGCTTATGGAAGGGTTAAAAACAGAACAAAAACTCTCAATCAGCACTGCTGAAAAAGGTGATTTTTGTTAGTTAAAAATGTCCTGAAAAGCCCTGTTTTACTGGCTTTTTGACGTCTTTTGTGGTATAATAATTACAGTAAAAATTTGGCTGTGAGGTATGTTTTATGGACACAAAAGATGCATATATTGAGCACCTTGAAAATACAATATCGAGTCTTCAAAAACAAGTAGATAATCTCACAGAGATGATTATTCTTCTTCGAAAAGAAAAGTTTGGTTCTTCTAGTGAAAAGACTCCTGCCAAGCAGATTGATGGACAGCTTTCGTTGTTCAATGAAGCGGAAGTAGAAGCTGCTTCTAAACCAGAGGAACCTATCGTACAAAAAGTGGATGGTTATTATCGCAAACCATTTCGAACCAAGCGTGCAGAACTGATCAAAGATCTTCCTGTTCGTGAGATTCCATGTGATATCCCATGTGATATCCCAGATGAAGATATGTACTGTGATCAGTGTGGTACTACTTTAAAATTGATTGGTTACGAAAAAGTACGCGAGGAACTAGAATACATTCCGGCTAAACTTCAGATCGTTCGATACAATCGAGCAGCTTGTGAATGTCCTAAGTGCAAACACACAGAACATCCATTTATCAAAAAGGCAGAAAGTCCTTCATCTTTAATGAATCATTCCCTAGCATCTCCTAGTTCAGTGGCAAACGTTATGTATCAAAAGTACGTTAACAGCGTTCCTTTATATCGCCAGGAAAAGGATTGGGAGAACTTAGGTTTATCATTAACAAGAGCAACCATCTTTATGATGAAAACTACATCTTTTTCGCTGGAAATGAACTTTTCCCTGTTATTGTTTCGAATAAAAGGGATCGAATTCTGTCTTTCTATTCCGAATCCGAAATCAAAAAGATCATATCATGTGTCAGCAATCATACTGCCAAAGGTAAAAGAGATTTACTTATTGTATTATTTGCAGCCGAACTCGGAATACGTTCAGGTGATATTTGCCGGCTTAAGATTTCTGATATTCACTGGGAACGCAATACTATCGAATTCATTCAATTCAAAACAGGTGTTTTTAATCAACTTCCTTTACTTGAAAATATTAAGTTTGCCTTAATCAATTATCTAAAAGATGCCAGACCTGCATGTGAATCGGATTTATTATTCGTAGGTATAAAAAACAACTATCAAATGATTAGTGCAAGTCAAATGCATTCTGTAGTATCAAAATACTTTACCCTTGCCGGCATTGATATTTCAAAACGAAAACATGGTCCACATGCTCTTAGACACTCTTTAGCCAGTAACCTCTTGGTGTGGCGTTGGAGGATATGCTGCATTATGAGGAAAAAAATAAAAGTCTTCCACTTCCGCCAAAAGGGAAGCATTTGTTTGGAACGGTTACAGTCGGAGCGAGAGGACAGATCGTTCTGCCAAAGAAGGCGAGAGAAGTTTTTCAGATCAAAGCGGGAGATACGATCATGGTGTTAGGTGATGAAGCACGGGGGATTGCCCTGGTCAAAGCAGATGATATGATAGATTTTGTGCAGCAGGCATTAAAAATGGCAAATCAAAAGGATAAGAACTAAGACACAAAAAAGTGAGGAAAACACTGCAGGAGGAAATGGAGATTTTTATGAGAAAACATTATCTGGATAATATCCGGTTTCTGACGATTTTTTTTGTTGTGATCTTTCATGTTTATTTTTATTACAATAATATTGGAACCGAGGCGATGTTTGCCGGTTTAAAACCGTATGAAGGAGCAGTTACATTTGCGGGGATTTACCAGTATTTTGTATATCCGTGGTTTATGTTACTGCTGTTTGTGGTCGCCGGAATCAGTGCAAGATATGCACTGGAAAAGAGGACAGAAAGACAGTTTTTGAAAGAGAGTGTGGATAAGATTCTGGCGCCGTCGACACTTGGTGTTCTGGCATTTGGCTGGCTCGGTGGATATGTGATCTATCTTCACACTGCGCGTGGCAATATGCCGGAGAGTGTACCGGCTTTTGTGAGAGTCATTATCATCTTATGCTGTGGTATCGGGGCACTGTGGTTTTGCCATGTATTGTTTGTGGCAGCACTATTTCTGCTTCTGATCCGGAAAATTGCAGGAAAATGCAACGCTGCTTATCACGTTCTACCGGAACGGCATTTATATTCCGGCATTTTTAGCCGGATATTACCTGTTTTCGAATGAAAGTGTCATGGAAAAAATAAAAAATGCAGTGCTCCTATTGGGCATTTGTGCAGCTGTAAGCGGCATATTTTATATCGTAAGATGTTATGGAATGGCATATACGGACAAAGATGTACTGTCAAGATGGGATTTAAACCTGTATGCATTTTTTATGGTTTTGCTCGTGCTTGGTGCAGGTCCAAAATGGCTTGATTTTTCCAATAATTTTACGAATTATATGGGAAAATGCTGTTTCGGTATCTATGTATTACATATCCCGGTACTTTTAGTGATCAATTATCTTCTGGCTGGAAAGGAGCTGCCATTGACTGTAGTCTATGGTATTGAATTGGTGGGTGGATTTGTGGTTTCAATCTTATTATATGAAGTGATACGTCGGATCCCGGTGCTTAGATACTGGATTTTGGGGATTCGGAAACAACGGAATAACGTTTGAAAAGCGAGATATAATGGACTTTTTTGATAAAAATATCAGCTAAAATATGATTTCACAAAAAGTTCACAGAAAATTAGCACTCACCTCTTGACAGCGCTAATAAGTGGTGGTATAACATAGTCAGAACAAAGGAAGAGGGAACAAAAAGAGAAGATGATTCCCCAGAGTTCCTTCGTCTGAGGTTCCAAAACAAAGGTAAAAAACATGGGAGGTTCCACAGAAAGTGGACCGGTAGAAAAAGGAGAGATGACTTATGTTACTGCCTAGCATTTTTGGAGAAAACTTATTTGATGACTGGATGGATTTCTCATTCCCAGAGATTCCGGATGTTGATAAAACATTGTATGGTAAACATGCAAAGAACATGATGAAGACAGATGTAAAGGAGACCGAGAAAGGTTACGAAGTAGCCGTTGATCTTCCAGGATTTAAGAAAGACGAGATCCAGCTTGAGTTAAACGATGGATATCTGACCATCAGCGCTGAGAAAGGTCTTGATAAGGAAGAGAAGGATAAGAAAGACAAATACATCAGACGTGAACGTTACGCCGGAAGTATGAGCCGTACCTTCTATGTAGGCGAGAGTGTTACCGAAAACGATATCCACGCAAAATACGAAAATGGTATTTTAACACTGGATGTCCCGAAGGAAGAAGCAAAGAAAGTACCGGAAAAACGATACATATCCATTGAGGGATAACAGATGAGAGGATGCCCCCGGAGAGCGAAAGCTCTTCGGGGGCATTTTTGTGCGTAAGAAGATTTTTACAGGTTGTATATGAGAAATGAATGTTGTATAGTATCTGCAAGAAATATCTTCTTTCGTGAATGTTATAAATGTTGGTTTCTTTACTTTCATTATATAACAATTGGATTTAAAGGGGATTATAATGACGCGGTAAAAAACAAAGGAGAAGGAAATAAACATGAGAATTTTTTTGGCGGAAGATGAACAGGATTTAAATGCCATTATTGTTCAAAAACTGACTGAGGATGGTTACAGTGTGGATCATTGTTTTGATGGCAGGACAGCAATAGATATTCTTTCCTGTACGGAGTATGATGCAGTGATTCTTGATATTATGATGCCAAAAGCAGATGGATTTACAGTGCTGCGTGCGCTGAGGGGAATGGGAAAGACAACACCGGTGCTATTTCTGACAGCAAAGGATGCTGTTTCGGACAGAGTAAAGGGATTAGACAGTGGGGCAAATGATTATCTTGTGAAGCCATTTTCGTTTGAAGAGTTGTCAGCACGTCTGCGTGCAATGATGAGGGGATCTTTCGGAGTTACTGACAATGTTTTGCATATTGCGGATCTTTCTTTGGATTGCACTTCCCACAGGGTAATGCGGGGGGGAAAAGAGATCACATTATCGGCTAAAGAATATGCCATGCTGGAATATTTCATGTACAATCAGGGGCGTGTGCTGTCTCGTGAGATGATAGAGGATCATGTCTGGAATTTTGATTACGAAGGGGGCACGAATGTAGTGGATGTTTATATCAGCTATCTTCGAAAAAAAATTGATGGTGGATATGACAAAAAGCTGATTCATACAGTCCGTGGAAGAGGATTTATAATGAGAGAGGAAATTTAAGATATGGGGAGATTCTCAATCCGTCTGAAAATAACAATCTGGTTTACTGCAGCATTGGTGGTAATAGTACTATTTGCATATCTGATGATTTTTGTCGTCAGCCGTCAGATTTTGATAAAAACAATACAGGATAGTCTGGTGGAGACAGTGGAAAATAATGTGGATGAGATTGAATATTTTTCTGGGATGGATGAAATCCGTACAGATGCGGATATTGATTATTTGATTGATTACCGGAAAGGGTATCTGGAAATTGACGACGATTTTCTGAGCAAGGTAAATGAAGTCTATACAGGATTGTATGATGAAAAGTCAAGGCTTATTTATGGAGAAAATCCAATAGCTGCAAAAGTGGCAGATCTGGAATTTGTGGATTCCGAGATTCAAAAAGTAATGAAGGATGGAACGAGGTATTATATTTTTGACCGGAAACTCACAGCAGAAGGACTTAACGGATTATGGCTTCGTGGAGTGGTATCAGAGGAACAGGGAGAGCGTCAGAGCTTTGGGATTATGCGGATTGCACTGGTTCTTCTGCCGGTTCTGGTCGTAATAGCATCTGCGGGAGGATATTTTATTGCTGGGCGTACATTAAATCCAATTCAGAAAATAGCTGGGACTGCAAGAAAGATTGGAGAAGAAAATGATTTGAAATGCAGGATCAATCTTGGAAAAGGGAATGATGAACTGCACCAGCTTGCGGATATATTTAATGAGATGTTTGAACGACTGGAAAGTACATTTGAAAAGGAACAACAATTTACATCTGACGTTTCACATGAACTAAGAACACCGATGGCTGTCATTTCAGCACAGTGTGAGTATACACTTGAAAAAGAAAGAAGCGTAGGGGAATATGAAGATGCCTTGCGGGTAATCAGGCGTCAGGCGCGGAAAATGACAAAACTTATTGATCATATGCTGGACTTTGCCAGACTGGAAATGAAATCAGGAAAATATGCAGAGGAAGCTGTTGATATGGAAGAACTGGTGGCATCTATTTGCTCTGATATGAAGCTGATAAGAGAAAAGGAAATTATGCTTGATTATGAGACGGAGCAGGCAGTGTTTTATGGAAATCGTGAACTTTTATCAAGAATTCTCGTTAATCTTGTCAGCAATGCCTATCGTTATGGGAAAGAGAATGGGCATATCTTTGTGAAATTAAAGAAAGAAGAAACGGAACTTGTTTTGTCTGTAACGGATGATGGGATAGGAATTGCAGAAGAAGAGCAGGAAAAGATCTTCCGGCGGTTTTATCAGACTGATGTATCGCGAGGAGGCGAGGGAAGTGGACTTGGGCTTGCCATGGTTTATGAAATTGTGAAGTTTTACAGAGGAAAAATCCAAGTGAAAAGTGAGGCAGGCAGTGGGAGTGTTTTTCAGGTAAAACTGCCGCTTTGATAAAAGCAGACATATGGAAATCAATAATGATTATAAAAAATTTGTCGTATTAATAATGTTCTAATAAATGCATGATATAATCAAAGTACAAAGCAAAACAATTAGAAATGAGAAACTCTCATGAAAAAAGGAGGATTTGTTTATGAAGAGAGCAGCAAAACAGGTTTTAATTGTACTTTTGGTCGTGATGGCGGTAATTGGTACGGGAAACATTTCAGCACAGGCAGATTATAACTGGAAACCGAAGAAGGTTTCCATAGCGCAGTCGGCAAAAAAGGTTTCTCAGGGAAAGGAGTTTGAAATCAGAGCGAAAGTAACTCCAATAGATGCTGAGGACGATTATATCCGCTGGGAAATTATTTCAGGAAAAAAATATGTAAAATTTGAGGATCGTGACCGCACAGGCGATGAAATGGATTTCATTGCCGTAAAACCAGGAAAAGCAAAAATCCGGTGTTATGTACAGGGAAAGAGTAAGAAGAAATATGGTGATACAATAACTGTAACTGTGACGAAGAAAAAGAGTGATTATTCATTGGCAAAGGTTGGAGAATCAGTCAAATATGTAGAAGCATGGGATGATTTTGATTTAGAGGTCAAAAAAGGATCCTCAATAAAGAACAGTCAGTTAAAATGGGAGATCAGTGATACAAGTATTGTCTCGTTTGCAGAAAGAAAAACAACCGGAACGGACGTTGAGTTTTATGCGGAAAAGACAGGAACAGTACGGGTAACCTGTACATGTACAAGTGGTAAGGCAAAGGGTAAAAAAGTAGTATATACCGTGAATGTTATTGCGGATGATGATGATGACTACGATGATGATGACTACGATGATGACTATTATGATGACTATGATTGAGCATGATTGAGAGCGAAAGCTCTTCGGGGGCATTTTTGACAGTTTATGCAAAAAATGCCCCCATTTGTGTAATACTCCCTCGTCATCTTTTGTTTGTGCTATGCTGAAATTACGAAAGTGAAAGATGTGCAGATCACAAATCAAGAGAGGATCAATCATGAGTTTAAATTACGAATCTATCATAAAACAGATGTCACTCGAAGAAAAAGCCCTGATGATGTCCGGCAAAAACACCTGGGAGACAGTGGATTTTGAAAAATACGGAATCCCGTCCATGGCGATGTCTGACGGACCGCACGGATTGAGAAGACAGGCGGGAGCCGGAGACCACTTGGGATTAAATGCAAGTCTCCCTGCGACCTGTTTTCCGACCGCAGCCTCGGTTGCAAACAGCTGGGATGAAACATTAGGTGAGGAGATCGGAACGGCATTAGCAGAGGAAGCCGTGACCATGGATGTCAATGTGATCTTAGGACCGGGATTAAACATCAAGAGAAGCCCGCTCTGTGGAAGAAATTTTGAATATTTTTCCGAAGATCCGTACCATGCAGGAAAAATGGCGGCAGCCTATGTAAGGGGAATCCAGAGCAAAGGAATCGCAGCCTGCCCGAAGCATTTTGCAGCAAACAGCCAGGAATTGCGCCGTATGGCAAATGATTCCGTTGTGGATGAGAGAACCTTCCGCGAGATCTATACGACCGGATTTGAGATCGCGGTAAAAGAAGGAAAAGCGAAGTCGATCATGTCTTCTTATAATGAAGTAAACGGTGTCTATGCCAATGAGAACCGCCACATGTTACAGGAAATCTTAGTCGATGAATGGGGCTTTGACGGATATGTGGTATCCGACTGGGGTGGAAGCAACGACCACGCACTCGGCGTGAAAAACGGAAGTCATCTTGAGATGCCGGGCACCGGAAAATCCGGAATGCATGATATCGTAAATGCCGTGAAAAACGGAACATTAGAAGAGAGTGTGTTAGATCAGCGCTTAGATGAACTGCTCCGTGTCATTTTTGCGACGCATCAGGCGACCGTGGATGGAAAAGGAACTACTTTCAATAAGGAAGCGCATCATAAACTTGCACGCAAAGCGGCCGAGGAGAGCATCGTCCTTTTAAAAAATGAAGAGCAGATCCTTCCGTTAAAACAGGGGACAAAAGTGGCTGTGATCGGAGACTTTGCAAAGACTCCGCGATATCAGGGAGCAGGATCTTCCTTAGTGAATCCGGCAATGCCGCCGGAGTCCATATTAGAGGAGATAAAAGACAGCGGACTTACGATGACAGCCTGTGAACAGGGTTATATCAGAAACAGAAAACCAAATGCAAAAATGGTAAAAGCAGCTGTTGATGCAGCAAAAAATGCGGATGTGGTGCTGTTTTTCGGAGGACTTGACGAGATCAGCGAATCTGAGGGACTCGACCGTGCCCATATGCATATGCCTGTAGCACAGGATGAACTGATCAATGAGCTTACCACAGTAAACAAAAATGTGATTGTAGTCCTCTCAGCGGGATCTTCCGTGGAAATGCCGTGGTATCCGTATGTCAAAGGAATTGTACACGGTTATCTTGGTGGTCAGGCGGGAGCGTCTGCGATGCTTAATGTTCTGACCGGAAAAGTATGTCCATCCGGAAAATTGAATGAAACCTATCCGCTTCATTATGAAGATACGCCGGCATACGAATACTATCCGAGCAAAGAGAGAAGCAGCGAATACCGGGAGGGACTTTATGTGGGATACCGTTACTACACAACAGTAGGTAAAAAAGTGCGTTTCCCGTTTGGTTTCGGACTCAGTTATACCACATTTACCTACCGTGATCTGACAGTGGATCCGGAAGGTGTGAAATTTAAGATCCAAAATACCGGAACTGTGGCAGGAACAGAGATCGCACAGCTTTATGTCGGAAAAGAATCTGATTCCGTGTTCCGTCCATTGCGTGAACTGAAAGGTTTTGCGCGGGTGGAACTGGCTCCGGGAGAAGAAAAAGAAATAAGGATTTTATTTGACGATAAGACATTCCGTTTTTATGATACACGGACAGACAGCTGGGAAGTGGAAACGGGAACCTATCAGATCATGATCGGAAGCAATGCGGAAGAAATGCTGCTTGAGGGATCACTTGCGGTAAATGGAACTGTTACAGAGGGTGGCTACAGCAGAGAAGAACTGCCGGAATATTTCAGTGGTGAGATCAAAAACATTTCCGATGATACATTCCGCAGACTGTATGGAAGAGAGATCCCGGATGGAAGCTGGAGCGGGGAGATCCGCATGAATGATGCAGTCTGCCAGCTCTATTATGGAAAGGGAATTTTCGGTAAAATTTTCTACGGAGTGCTGCGCATTCTGTTAAAGATCAGCGAATGGCAGGGAAAACCAAATCTGAATGTATTGTTTAATTATAATATGCCGATCCGCGGCTATGCAAAAATGACAGGTGGTTTTGTCACAATGAAGATGGCAGAAGCTTTGACCGAGATGGCAAACGGACACCGCATTAAGGGAACAGCGCACCTGATCAAAGCGGCAGTGAAACGTGATTAGGTAAAATGTAATCAGATAAAAAAGTGGTAAATAACAGGGACTTGTACTAAAATAAATTTGGTGCAGGTCCCCATTTGCGTTCACAAAACGTTTGTGGGGGATGATATCATGAGCGCAGGTGAGTCAACATGTTCACATGATTGCCGAACGGCGAATTGGAGCAGGTACACTGGAAAAGAAAATGGGGAGGCTTTTGATATCACGATCTATTCGGACGGGGATCAGATCGTCAATAAATATCAGTCACAGTATGACATCATTTTGATGGATGTGGAAATGAAATTTATGGATGGCATGTCGGCAGCGGAGGAGATCCGAAAAGTGGACACGGAGGTCATCATCATTTTCATCACAAACATGGCACAGTATGCGATCCGCGGCTATGCGGTGGATGCGCTCGATTATGTTTTAAAACCGGTGTCGTATTTTGCATTTTCACAGAGACTCAGCCGTGCGATCGGGCGCATGAAAAAAAGAGAGACAAAGATGATCATGGTCAGCATGAAAGGCGGGACGGTGCGGATCAATATCGCAAATATTTATTATATCGAAAGCCAGGGGCATACGCTGATCCTGCACACAATTCTTGGCGACTATGAGACAACAGGCACAATGAAAGAGATGGAAGAAAAATTAGCTGATATGAACTTCTGCCGTGGTAACAAGGGGTATCTCATCAATTTAGCGCATGTGGACGGGATCACGGACGGCTGTGCCATGGTAAAAGGTGAGCAGCTGGTATTAAGCCGTGCGCGTAAAAAAGAATTTATGGAAGAACTGACAAAATACTGGGGAGAGGTTATCAAATGATGGATCATATTATGCCGGATATACCAAGAATCTACACAGCGGTCGCAGAGTGGATGGCATGCATGTTATTTATCCTGCCGGTCAAAAAGAGATTTCAAAAATGGCAGACGGCAGGCATTATGGCGGCTGTGCTTCTGATACAGAGTGTGTTTTTAGTCATGACGGATGATATTAAGATTTATTTCTGGATTCCTTGTATGATCGTGGCTGTATTTTTAATGATCGTATTTATCTACAGCTGCTGTGAAATTACTTTTACCGATGCTGCCTATTTTGGGATGATCGCATTTGTTGTCGCGGAATTTATGGCATCGTTCGAATGGCAGGTTGTATGTTACTTTTTCGACGAGGCGATGACAAACTGGTGGCTTTGCAGAGGTCTTTTTGTTCTGATCTATGGTGCAATCGCACTGATCCTGTATAAAATTCTGCGGGTACATATGCCTAAAGATGGGAAAATGAATATCAGCCACCGGGAATATATTTCCGCCGGACTGATCGCAGTTGCGGTGTTTGCTGTCAGCAACATGAGTTTTCTAACGGAAAATACGCCATTTTCCGGGCGCTATTCGTTTGAGATCGGAAATATCCGTACATTAGTGGATCTTGGCGGTATCGCGATCCTTTATGCACATCTGATCCAGTGCCGGGAACTGCGTGTGAGAAAAGAACTCGAATCCGTGCAGAATGTGCTGCAGAATCAGTATGTGCAGTACAAGCAGTCGAGAGAGAGCATCGAACTGATCAATTATAAATATCACGATTTAAAACACCAGATCGCATTCCTGCGGAGTGAGGATGATCCGAAAAAACGCGAAGAATATTTAAACCGCATGGAGGATGAGATAAGACAGTATGAGACACAGAATAAGACCGGAAACAAAGTGCTCGATACGGTGCTCACTACCAAAAGCCTATACTGCGCAAAACATGGGATCACGTTTACCTGTGTTGCGGACGGCACACTGCTTGATTTCATGGATGTAATGGATATCTGCAGCATTTTTGGAAACGCGCTCGATAACGCGATTGAGTGTGAGCTGAAAATACCGGATAAAGAGAAACGGCTCGTGCATGTGACGGTTTCAAAACAGAAAAATTTCCTGCTCCTCCGGTTTGAAAATTATTACGAAGGGAACTTAGAGTATCAGGAGGGAAAACTGGTCACGACCAAAAAAGAGAAAGAATATCACGGGTACGGACTCAAAAGTATCCGCTATACGGTCAACAAATATGACGGTGCGGTCAGCATTGATACAAAAGAGAACTGGTTTGATTTAAAGATCCTGATCCCGATGAGAGATAAGGTTATATGAAAACAAAAATGTAAAAATCTATTTGGGGTGTTGAAATGAAAAATGAGAAGAAAAAATTACCGATTGGAATAGAAAATTTTGAAGAAATACAGACAGCTGGATTTTACTATATAGATAAATCCTATTTGATCAAAGAACTTCTGGAAAATTGGGCAAAAGTCACACTCTTTACCCGTCCAAGGCGATTTGGAAAGTCCCTGAATATGAGTATGTTAAAAAAATTCTTTGACATAAACGGAAATAAAGAAATTTTTAATCATTTAAAGATTGCACAAGAAACCAGGCTATGTGAAGAGTACATGGGAAAATATCCGGTGATATCTGTTTCTTTAAAAGGAATCAATGCGCAGACTTATGAAAAAGCAATAGAGATGACGGTCCAGCTTATCAAAGGGGAGGCAAGAAGGTTTCAATATCTGTTAGAAAGCAGCAGGCTCACGGAATATGATAAAAAAGCATATACGGCATTACTTGAAACGGATGTGGATGAGGGAACACTATGCAGCAGTTTAAAAGTGCTTTCCGAATTTCTTGAAAAGCATTATGGGAAAAAAGTAATTATTCTGATCGATGAATATGATGTTCCACTGGCAAAAGCACTTGAACGGGAATATTATGATCAGATGGTTATCTTTATCCGCAACCTGTTTGAGTATGCGCTTAAGACAAATGACAGCCTGAAATTTGCGGTGCTGACTGGATGTATGCGCATTTCCAGGGAAAGTATTTTTACAGGACTGAATAATCTGAAAGTTCTTTCCATTGCAGATGTACAGTTTGACGAGTATTTCGGATTTACCGATGAAGAAGTAAGGGAGATGCTGGAATACTATGAACTTTCCGATCATTACGAGGATATTAGGGAGTGGTATGACGGATATCAGTTCGGAAAAGCAGAAGTTTATTGTCCATGGGATGTAATCAATTATGTGGACACGCTGCGGGCGGATCCGCTGGCAGAGCCTAAAAATTACTGGTCAAATACAAGCAGCAATGAGGCGGTCAAAAGATTTATCAGGGAATCGGATAAAGTAACGCTAAGGCGTGAGATAGAGCGGCTTGTTGCAGGTGAAGTGATCGAGAAAGAAATCCATCAGGAACTGACTTATAAAGAAATGTATGACAGTATTGACAATCTATGGAGTGTATTATTTACAACAGGATATCTTACACAAAGAGGACGGGCAGCGGGGATACGTTCCAGCTGGTGATTCCGAATATGGAGATCCGGAAGATTTTTACAGACCAGATTATGGATTTTTTTAAAGAAAATGTACCGAAGAATGGCGTGCTGTTAAATACATTCTGTGAAGCATTAAGAAACGGAGAAACAGAAACGATAGAAAAATGCCTGTGTGATTATCTGCGGCGGGCCATCAGTATCCGGGATACTTTTGTGAGAAAAAAGATGAAAGAAAACTTTTATCACGGTATCTTACTTGGAATTCTCGGGTATGAGGAATCGTGGAGTGTTTCTTCGAATAAAGAATCAGGCGATGGTTACAGTGATATTGTGATCGAGACGGATGACGGTGAAATGGGAATAATTCTGGAACTTAAGTATGCACAGGATGGAGATTTGGAAACGGCATGCCAGTCTGCGTTAGAACAGATCGGTGGGAACAATTATATAGACATTCTTGAAGAGGATGGTGTGGAAAAGATTCTGAAATATGGAATCGCATTTTATAAAAAGAGATGCAGGGTAATGATTGGGGAAAAATCCTGATGCGGGATAAAAAACTTGACTTGGAGTCCACTTTATGAGCTATACTAGAGGGGAAAAAGAAAGGAGAATTATGGAAAAGTCAGGAATTTTAAAAAATAAGCTGTTTTTGTATCTCACGGAATTTTTTGCCGGAATGTCCGTGATGGCAGTAGAACTGGGTGCGAGCAGGCTGTTGGCGCCGTATTTCAGCTCGTCGCAGATCGTGTGGACGATCATCATCGGAACGATCATGATCGCAATGGCGCTTGGAAATATTTATGGAGGAAAAAGTGCGGACCGGTCGCCGGACCCGGACAAACTGTACCGCAGAATACTGATCGCTGCGATCTGGATCGCACTGATACCGGTCGTCGGAAAATACATTATCCTTGGAATATCGGCACTGCTGATCTTTACCGTCAGCAGCAATTTCCTCATTATTGCCGCATTTGTGGCATGTATGGTGATTTTTGTATTCCCACTGTTTTTACTCGGCACAGTGACGCCATCCCTTGTGAAATACTCGGTGGACAGTCTTGACGACAGTGGAAAAACGGTCGGAACGCTGGGAGCATTCAACACGATCGGAAGCATTATCGGAACATTTGTGCCGACTTTTGTGACGATTCCGGCAGTCGGAACCTCTATCACGTTTCTCATTTTTGCGGGAATTCTGATCGCATTAGCCGCAGTGTATTTTTTGAGCAGCCACAGGGGACAGAAGAAGGTGGCAGTATCGGCAGTTATTTTCGTACTCTGCTGTGGACTTGGCTATTCGGATTCTTTTGCATTCTGGCAGAATGACTTAAGTTACGAAGGGGAATCCATTTATAATTATTTACAGGTCTCCGAGGATGACAGGCGCGTGATCTTATCCACGAATGTCCTGTTCGGTGTGCAGTCACTCTACATGAAAGACGGCGGTCTGACCGGAATGTATTACGATTATGCGATGGCGGCGCCGCTCATGATCCCGGATAAAAAGGCAGAGGATATGAATGTTCTGATCCTTGGAATGGGAACCGGAACTTACGCGACCCAGTGTAAAAAATATTTCGGTGATATGTCAATCGAGGGCGTGGAGATCGACGATAAGATCACGGCGCTTTCCAGACAATATTTTTCCCTGCCGGACGATGTCAAAGTGACGACCTATGATGGCAGGGCATATTTACAGGCGATCGACGAGAAATATGACGTTATCATGGTGGATGCCTACCAGGATATCACCATCCCGTTTCAGATGTCATCGGTCGAATTTTTTACGATGGTCAAAGAGCATTTAAACGAGAACGGCGTGATGGTCGTAAACATGAATATGCGCGGAAACAATGAGGGCAATATCAACCAGTATTTGTCGGATACCATTGCATCCGTATTTGACCATATCGTGACCGTGGATGTGGACGGTTCCACAAACCGGGAGCTGTATGCTTCCTCCAATGCAGACATGGTAAAGACATTAGAGAATAACGCAAATGAGACCGGACATTCCGATCTGCGCGATATGATGCTTCATGTGGCAGACACCAGCAGTGTGTATGAGGCGGGAGATTATATCATGACGGACGACAAGGCGCCTGTGGAGCTTCTCGGCATGCAGGTGATCGACCAGCTGATCCAGGGGGAAGTTGCATATTATAAGGATATTTTTGAAAAAGACGGGATCAACGGACTGCTGGAGTCACTATAAAAAGATTTTAGAAGACAGGAAATCAAGCGCATGCGCAAACAGCTTTTACAGGAACTGAAACTCATATCAGAAGAAGAAAAGAAGTATCAGTCAGGACAGGGAAACATCGAAAAACAGTTATATGCGAAAGATTCGATCAGTGAGATCGACCGGGAACTGCTGTTAGAGAGAGGACGGCTCGTCACGGTGCGCCCGCACAGCCGTTTTGTGGAATTCCCGGAGCACAGGCACAATTATGTGGAAATGATGTATGTGGTGCAGGGAAACATCACACATATCATTGAGGGAAAAGAGCTGACCCTTCACAAGGGAGATGTGCTGATGTTAAACCAGCAGGTGCGTCATGCGATCCGGCGGGCGGAATATGAGGATATCGGGATCAATTTTATTGCGCTGCCGGAGTTTTTTGAAATCCCGCTCTCCATGCTGCATGAGAAAAATGTACTGGCGGAATTTATTGTCGGTGCGTTCCGGCAGAAAGATCCCGTTTCACATTACCTGCTGTTCCAGCTGCAGGAAGATCCGCAGGTGGAAAATCTTATGGAAAATATGATTGATTCCATGTTACATGAACATGCAAATGAGGATGTAATTAATCAGTATTCTATGGGACTTGTATTTTTATATCTGCTGAATCATCTTGAAAGCTTAAGCCATAATTCTTCCATGGATTATAAGGAGACGGTTGTACAGGCAGTACTTGGATATATTAACAGTGACTGCAAAAATGCAAATCTTACCAAGATAGCAGCAGATACCCATCAGTCCATGACGGTACTTAGCAGACTCATCAAGCAAAAGACCGGATATAATTTTCAGGAACTTTTGCAGCACAGGCGGTTTGAGACAGCTGAACATTTATTATTGGAGACAGATTTGTCAGTGGAAGAGATTGCGTTAGATGTTGGTTATGAAAATCAGAGCTATTTTTTCCGGCAGTTTAAAGAAAGATATGGAATGACACCGCGAAAGTATCGGTTAGAACATTATAAAAGATAGACAATGCAGAAAATAAGGACAGTTTTTTAGTCGAATGAGAGTCTAAAAAGCTGTCCTTATTTTTGTTATCTTAAAAAAAGATACATAGTCTATAAGTTTACAAGGGGGTATCCTATGAATACAATACGTGCAATTATTTTTGACTTGGATGGTGTTATATGCTTTACGGATCAGTATCATTATCAGGCATGGAAAGAAATGGCAGACGCAGAAGGAATTTATTTCGATGAGACAATTAATGGCAGACTACGGGGAGTAAGTCGTATGGAAAGTCTGGACATTATTTTGGAGAAAGCATCAAGAGAATATACACAGGAGGAAAAAGAACAACTTGCCGCAAGGAAGAATGAAAGTTATGTTCGTCTGTTGGAAAAGATGTCTCCGGATGATCTGTCGCAGGAGGTAAAAAAGACACTGGAAATATTACGTCAGCGAGGGTATAAGCTTGCGATTGGATCAAGCAGTAAAAATACGAAAAAGATTCTGACACAGATTGGATTAAACGGATACTTTGATGCAATCAGTGACGGAACGAATATTACGAAATCAAAGCCGGATCCGGAAGTATTTTTGAAAGCGGCTGAGATGCTTGGTGAAAAACCTGAAAATTGTCTGGTCGTAGAGGATGCGCTTGCCGGTATTGATGCTGCTTATGCTGGTGATTTTCAGAGTGCTGGAATCGGAGATGCCGCAGGTCATAGCCAAGTGACATATCCGATTCAGGCATTTAAAGATCTGCTTTCTATTTGTTCTATCTGCTAACGTCAGATGGGCAGATGACAGGTGTGATTTGAATAAGTCGAATCTCTAATAGTTCTAATTCTGCATTCAATCTTAGGGTTTCATCAGAAGCGATATGCATCAGCTTCTGATGGAATCCTGGAGAGGATGCTTTTTTTAACAAGTCAAATTCATAAGGAGTGGTAAGTTCTAATCCACCCATGGAAACCCATTGGTCATAAGAACTCCCATGTGTTCGATTTACATAAGTCTCAGAAATTTTGTATGTACCTTGCGGAATATTAGAAAGACATAGTTCGATTGTGACTGGATCAGAATCTGCAAATACAGTATAGCGATCTGTTTCTGTCATATCAAAACGTTCTCCGTTGGCATAAAGATAGTTAAAATGTTTGTAATTGTACAACATAATCTGATAACTGTTGTGTTTACGGGTAATGAAATAACCGTCTCCTCGTCCTAAAAACTGATCTCCTAACTGCCGTAAGAGAGTATAAGCATAATAACTTGCTTTTGGAATTCCATTTACCGTGAACAGACCTAGTCCACCGAAAAAGAGTTTGTTGGGCAGAGCGTCATCTGCCATAAGATCGGTAAGAGCCTGATAAGTAAAACTATCTAGTCGGTCATAATTTTCCAAAATATTTTTTACAATGTAGCACGATTTAAAACATGTATCATTGAGCAAATCCTGCTGGCTTGGTGTGTTGTTCCATTCTGACAGGTAGATTGGCATATTACCAAGTCCAAGCTGGCGTCGTTCACGGAGAACCTGCATAACAAAATCTTTTAACCCATCAGGAGATTCAGAAAGACTCATTGCATACACAAAACCAAACGATTCCTTGGAATGATTTTTATCGGAAATCATTTTAGTGTCGTAGTATGTAAAACTTAAACAGTCTGGAAGACAGGAATTTTTTTTACACCATTCCAAAAAGTTCAGATACCAGTTTTCATAGCTTTCGCCTACAATGTAGTAGGTTGGAGGAAGACTAAATTCGATATCAGGGCAAAAATCTTTAATACAATCATAAGTGCTTTTATAGAATAGAAAAAAGTCATTTTCGTTTGTAAAGCCAAATAGGTCGGAAGAAGTATTCGGTTGGTTCCATAGACCAAATTTCCAGGTCTTTATGGTATCTAACCCGTAACGGTCAGTGATGTGAAGCAAAAATTCATGGACCAGCTGACACCATGCACTGACAGAGTGGGGCTGGCTGACATTTGCACCAAACAATCGTCTGTTTGGATATTTTGCAAGTTTTTCCGGCATGTAGGATAATTGAAGCCAGGGTTTTAGGTGATTGACGATAACAAAATCCAAAATCTTATCAAGATAAGAAAAGCTATAGACCGGGACTTTACTTGCAGTTTCATTGTATATATGCAGATCATCAGAAAAGATGCCACATAATTTAATATATTCAAATCCAACTGTTTCCTGAATCTGTGTTAACATTTTTTGAACATCACAAATTAGTACATCACTTGCCCGCCCAACGGTCATCATTTTTTTCCAGGTGTGAAGCAGAGTATAGGAACTTCCGTTTACAGAAATCTCAATTTCAGTTTTTTTCACAGGAGATACAACCTGAAAAAATGTATCTTCTTTCAAATATTTTTTTAATCCGTAAATATAGTTATGTTGTTCTACACGTTGGGCAGTATTCTCTTTCTTCTTTTTTTGTTCACGGCGATAGTCTTTTGGTAACATCCCGTATTGCTTTTTAAAAAAAGTTACAAAGGCATGACTGTTGGAAAAACCGCTGTCAATCGCTATTTCATCAATATTCTTATCAGTGGTTGAGAGTTCCTGTACTGCGTGCATAAGGCGGTATTGGTTAAGATAGCTTAAAAAATTCATTCCGTAATATTCCACAAAAAACTTAGAAAGATATGGAACGGACAAATGGACTGCATCAGCAAGTTCTTGTAAGGTTATATTTTCCGTGTAATGCTGCTGGATCAACTGTGAGATTTCGGAAATACGTAAAGCATACTTGTGATTTTTCTTTTCTTTAGCAGTAGAGAGTTTGATGCGGAAGTTCCGATACAGTACATCCATAATATTGTAGATATAAGACCAGTTTCGTAATTCATACCCATCTTTTTTATCAATATTTGTTTTGATAATGTGCGCTATCAGAGTGCGGAGTTGGACAATAGCTTCCTGATTATCGGTCATCGTACTGATAAAGAAAAAGCGAGGATGGAATGGAACGGGTAGAATCTGTTCAAACAAAGTCTGGTTGAATAAAACGGTTACAATCACACAGTTGACACCATGAAGTTCATGAAGCGAGAGTGGATTAACACAGAACACGTCATCTTCTGTTAAATTGTATATATGATCATCCAGTTGCAATGTACAGTTCCCGGAAACAATCATTGATAATTCAAAATAGTCATGCATTTGTGAACGAATATGATCAAAACGCTGCATTATACAGCGAATGGGCATGTGCATATCATTTTCTGAAATAAGATCGTAATTTTCTGACATAAAAAATCCCCCATTTAAAACTAAATAAGATATTGTAATGATTAAAACATAAATGTAATGAAAAAATCAATAAAAACATCGAATTTTTAATCTGTTTTGTATGACGGATTGAAAAGATGTGGAAAGAAAAGAAGAGCAGACATAAAAAAGTTAAAAATTAAAGTGAAACAGATAAAAAACAAAATCACATGAAAATTAATGAAAACTTATAATATCTATAAAGACGAGGTGATAAACATGAGTGAACCAATATTAAAAGTTGAAAACATGAATAAAAGATTCGGAAGTACAGTGGCTTTAAAAGATGTGTCACTTTCTGTATATCCGGGGGAAATTCGGGGATTAATTGGGGAGAATGGATCAGGAAAGTCAACCATTACTTCCATTGTAGCAGGAATGCAGGCATGCGATAGTGGTAAGATGATATTTAAAAATCAGGACTGGAAACCTCTTAGTATGATTGATGCACTTCACAAGGGGATTGGAATGATCGTTCAGGAAAGCGGAACAATACCGGGAATTACAGTTGCGGAAAATATTTTTCTGGCAGAGACAGAGAGGTATAAAAACAGGTTTGGATTGATCAATCGCAGGAAGATGAATGCAGATGCAACTGAAGTCATGAAAAAAATTGGGGTAAATGATATTACTGGCGATATGCTTATGCAACAGCTGGATTTTCAGACAAGAAAGCTTGTAGAGATTGCAAAGGTCGTGATGAAACAGCCTCAGATTTTGGTAATTGATGAGACAAGCACTGCCTTATCTCATGATGGAAGGGAAATTTTATATGATATTATGAATCGTTTCCGCAAAGAAAATAAGTCAGTGATTTTTATTTCACATGATCTGGATGAGATTATGGAGGTGTGTGATACTTTAACGGTTCTTCGAGATGGAAAAATAATCAGAACATTTAATAAAGAAGAGTTTGAAGCGGGTGCAATTCGTTCAAGCATGATCGGACGAGAACTGCAGGGGGATTATTATCGAAGTGATTTTGAAGCAAGCGCACAGCAGGAAGTTGCGTTGAATGTTAAAAATCTTGTTTATACAGATAGACTGAAAGGTGTTTCCTTCCAGGTGCGAAGGGGAGAAATTGTTGGAGTCGGAGGTCTGGCACATTGTGGAATGCATACACTTGGAAAGGTATGTTTTGGTGCAGTAAAGCCAGAAGAAGGAAATGTTTCAGTGGCAGATGGAACGGTAATTGACAGTCCGGCAAAAGCGATGAAGAAACGTATGGGTTATGTGTCTAAGGATAGAGATGTGGAATCATTATGTTTGAATGCAAGTATTGAAGACAACATATCAATTGCGGGAATGAGCAAATTTGCCGTAAAAGATTTTCTTGTTTTAAAAAATCGCGAAAAAAAATATGTAAATCAACAGATTGAGGAATTGTCCATTAAATGTTCTGGAAGAGATCAGGCGGTATCACAACTCTCGGGAGGAAATAAACAGAAAGTCGTATTTGGAAAATGGATTGGCTGCGGAAGTGAAATTCTTATACTGGACTGCCCGACACGAGGCGTGGATATTGGTGTAAAGCAGGCAATGTATCAGCTTATGGTTAAGTTGAAAAATGAAGGAAAATCCATTCTGATGATCAGCGAGGAAATGCCGGAACTCATTGGAATGAGTGATCGGATTTTGATCATGAAGGACGGAGAGATTACGGCAGAATTTGAGAGAAATAAAAATCTTTCTGACTCACAGATTATTGAGTACATGATATAGGAGGCTGGGAAAGATGACAAAAAGTAAAAAAATAATGATAGGTGCATTGCCGTTTGCAGCACTTATCGTATTGTTTGCAGTATTTTGTGGAATTGTAAGCAGTAAGGGATATCGCCTGGATATGTATATCAAGATTATATTTAATGAAGGTATTGTATTATCCATTGTTGCAACAGGTGCAATATTTATTTATACATTAGGTTCGTTTGATATCAGCTTGGGTGCGGCAACGCTTTTTTCAGCAACACTTGGGGTAATGACATATAATGCAACTGAAAATTTTATATTAATGATTGTTGTGATTTTATTGTCTGGAATTGTCTGTTCTTTGTTAAATTCTGTGCTGGCATCCATTTTTCATATTCCGGTGTTTGTTACAACGGTGGCAATGATGTCTGTTTTGTCTGCAATTGCATCACAGATCATTACCACAAAAGGTGGTGCAGTAGGCGGAATCAGCATTCCGAGTGAGGTAGTGAAACATTTGGATACATCCGCATTTAAAATTATAGTTTTGGTAATATGGGTGGTAGTATGTGCGTTCATCTTTGATTACACCAAGTTTGGAAGACGTGAAAAGTTTGTTGGGGGAAATCCAATCTGCGCCCAGCTTTCCGGTATTAAATACAATACATATGCAATACTTGGATTCCTTCTGGCGGGAATCGGCGTTGGAATCGGCGCATTTATGACGCTGGTTTATACCCCATCTGTTACAACAACGACAGCGGGGGATATAGGGATGAACATTATGGTTGCTATCGTGTTTGGAGGTATGCCAATCTCAGGAGGTGCAAGATCGAAAATTTATGCGGCTGTAGTCGGTGGATTTTCCTATATTATTTTAAATAATATTCTGGATCTGCTGATTGATTCAACATCTGGATATGGAATTACACAGATTGTCAGTGCTGTTTTTTTTCTGGTAGTTGTTTATGTTGCAAGTGCAAATTATCGTTCGCAGATGTTGCCGCGATAACAGAAATATGAATTTAACACATAACGTGTTAAAAATAAAATTTTAATAAGAGAAATGGGAGGAATAATTTATGAAACGTACAATGAAGAAAATGGTAAGCCTTGGACTGGTTGCTGCCATATCGTTGACAATGCTGGTTGGTTGTGGAAACAGCAAAGAAACAGCTGACAATACAGCCAGCGACAACACAGCAAATGATACGAGTGATACAAGTGTCAAGGAGGAGACAAAGACAGCAGAGAATGCTAAGATTGGTGTTTTAGTTCAGGATGTTAGTGGCGAGGAAGCATTAGGGTTCCGTACTTATTATGAAGATTATGTTGCGAATCAGTATGGTGTGACATTTACTTATACCGATGAACTTAAAGATGCGGCAAGCGAGAAGTCTGCTATAGAAAAATTCGCTTCACAGGGATATCAGGCAGTCATCTCTCTTTCAAGTAATGATCGTGCATTGCAGATTGAAACCTGTGAGGAAAATCAGATTTATTATGCGGTTGCTGCTGGAACTCTTGATCAGGAGCAGTTTGAAAAATATAAGACAAATGAGTACTTCCTTGGTCAGGTTGGACCAAGCATGGATACAGAGTATGAAGCTGGTGTAGAAATGGGCAGGTTCTTTGCGGAAAAAGGCATTAAGACAGCTGCTATCTATGGGGCATTTATTCCAAATCCTATGCATGTATACCGTGTAGCGGGTGTACTTTCCGGTCTGGGACTTTCCTATGATGGTGCTACAGAAGAGGGAGAAGTAGTGGGCAAGATTTTTACTGATCAGAGCGTGGATTTGTCTAAGATTTCTGGGGATATCCAGATTGTTTCTTATCTGCAGGGCTATGGTGATACAACAACAGATGAGATCAATGCAGCAATTCAGGCAAAACCGGAAGCATTTATTTCAGTGGGAATGGCAACAACATTTTTTACACAGCAGTTAAATGCTGCTGGTATTGAGTTCTCAGATATTGATTCCTTTACACAGAGTAATGGAGAAGCTATCACAAATGGAAAACTTGTCTATCTTGCCGGTAAATATTCATCTTCTGTAGGTCCTGCATTTGCATTAGTTTTAAATGCCATCAATGGAAATGTAATCCGTGATGAACAGGGAAATGCAGTCTCACTCAGCCAAAACTATCAGGTTGCAACTGACGAGGCTACATTTGATGAGTTTTATAAGTCAGATAACGGAGATAATCCAATTTACAATAAAGAAACATTAGACCAGATTATTGGTGAGTCTGTTACTTTTGATGAGATCAATGAACTTGTAACATCGAAGTAATTCATTTTTACAGTCAGGTCACGGCTTCATTTAGAAGCCGTGCTCTCTCCAAATAAATGAAAAGTTAAAAATTCATTTATTTGGAGAGGGTATGGAATATCCTGAAAAATGAAAGGAGAGGACAACATGAAAAATAAAAATAGACATTTGGTAAAGAATGTAATTGGTACATTAACAATACCGGTACTGGTGGCTGTATTATTGCAGGGAATCTGCATGTTCAATGGAAAAACAATGATTTCAAACATGACAGGTTTTGATAACTTTGTTGTATATATTGCAATTGTGATGATTACAACAATAGCATTATCCATTAATTTAAATAGTGGTCGTTTTGATTTTTCCTTGGGATCAATGGCAGCACTTTCTTCTGTATTAGGAGCTAAAATTACATATTCCATTTTAGGTGGTGGAAGTAACAGTGCATTGATGATGTTGATATTGACGATCTTATTTGGTATGTTACTTGGACTTGTTTCAGGACTTATGTATGTGGTGCTGCATCTGCCGCCAATCATTACATCTCTTGGAGTGACACTGATCTATGAGGGAATTCTTTTTACAATCACGGAAGGACGTTATGTGATGAAGGAAGTGCAGAATCCATCTATGACAGCTTTTACAGGAAGCTGGATTTATGCAGCAATCATTATTGTGGTTGTGTTAGCTGTCTGTATAGCAATCTTTGATTACACAAAGTTTGGATATGATTATAATGCACTCAAAAATGGTCAGAAGGTTGCGGTAAATACCGGTATAAAAGAGATATCAAATGCCATTGGATGTTATGTGATCTGTGGCGGATTGATGGGAATTGTAGGATTTTTAAATGCGACAAGAAGCACAACAATCAACGGTGGTCAGTTGAACTTTTCCTCTATCAGCATTATGTTTACGGCGTTTCTTCCAATGTTCATAGGCTCCTATATCAGTCGCTTTACAAACGAAAAAATTGGATTCCTTTTAGCTGCTTTATGTATGTCCATGCTTAATTCAACATTTGCTGTATTCTCCAATGAGGTAAATGCATCAATGCAGGCAATCATTAATGCAGTACTGCTTGTAGTCTTTTTGATTTATTTGAGTAATGAACATTTATTGGTAAGTCTTTTTAACGGAAAACGAAAATAGAAAGCAGGAGGGTATGAATATGATCAACTTAACAAAGAATCCATTCTTCCTTTCAGGGGAAGACATTGAATGGGTTGAAAATACAAAAAAGTCAATGACATTAGAAGAAAAAATAGGTCAGTTGTTTGTCCCAATCGGGTATTCCGGAGATCCGCAATATCTGGAACATGTCATGCTCGCACATCACATTGGTGGAATTATGTATCGTTGTGGTGAGGCGAAGGAAATGCAGCGGACACACCGTTATCTGCAGGAACACAGTAAGATCCCACTTCTTATTGGAGCTAATCTTGAGGATGGAGGCTGCGGAATTGCAACAGATGGAACACAGTACGGAAAACAAATGCAGGTTGCGGCAACTGGAGACACGGAGGATGCATATCGGCTCGGAAAAGTAAGCTGTAGTGAAGGTGCAGCGGTTGGTTGTAACTGGGCTTTTGCACCTGTGGTTGATATTGATAGAAATTGGAGAAATCCGATTACAAACGTGCGTACATATGGGGATGATCCGGATCGTGTTCTTGCATGTGGTCTCAATTACATGAGGGCAGCTAAGGAAGAAAATGTTCTTGTTGCAATTAAGCATTTCCCAGGGGATGGCTGCGATGAAGTGGATCAGCACATTCTTACAAGCGTAAATAATCTTTCCTGTGATGAGTGGGATGCGACATATGGAAAAATATATAGCGGCTTGATTCAGGCGGGGGCACAGACAGTGATGGTCGGACATATTGCACAGCCGGCATATCAAAAATCGTATAATACAGATTTTCCAAATAAATTAATACCGGCAACACTTTCATCGGAATTGTTAAAAGGTTTGCTCCGTAAAAAATTGGGATTTAACGGTCTGATTGTAACGGATTCTACCTGCATGGTAGGTTTTAGCTGTGCAATGAACAGAGAAAGGGCAGTTCCTTATGCGATTGAGGCAGGATGTGATATGTTCCTTTTTAATAAGGATCTTGAGGAAGATTATCAGTATATGCTGAATGGATACAAGCAGGGAATCCTTTCGGAACAGCGATTAGATGAAGCAATCACAAGAATTCTTGCAACTAAAGCTTCGCTTGGACTTCACAGAAAAGCAAAGTGTGAAATTGTGCCTTCGGAAAGTGCACTTTGTATTCTGCAGGCTGATGAGCATGTTGCATGGGCTAAAAAGAGCGCAGACAAGGCAGTTACACTTGTAAAGGATATAGATGGAATTTTACCGTTGAATCCGCATAAGACCAAAAAGGTGTTGCTGGAAATCATAGGTGGGTTTCCATCAAATGAGCGTGTTTTGGAAAGCTTTCGTAAGCGATTGGTTGAGGAGGGGTTCGAAGTTAACGTATATGAACAGGAGAACTTTGAAACAGCAAAATTTGATGTTGGCACATTCCGGAAGAATTATGATCTGGTCATTTATATTGGAAATGTAGAAAATGCATCCAATAAAGTGACAAACCGACTTTCATGGTATACATTCTGGGGAAATGGAAATAACGTTCCATGGTTTGCTGCTGAGAGACCGGTTGTGTTTATCAGCCTTGCTAATCCATATCATCTTGTGGATGTACCCATGATAAAAACCTTTATCAATGGCTATTCCAATAGTGAGTATGTAATTGATAGTGTGATGGAAAAACTTATGGGAAGAAGTAATTTTACTGGCAAGAGTCCGGTAGATCCGTTTTGTGGAAAAGAATACTTAAAATGGTAAGAGTGAGAGAAGAACAAATACATGAAAAAAAATTTAGAATTTTTAAGTAAGGCATTAAGTTTATTGCCGGAAGTTAAGGAGACACTGGTTCCTCCAAAAGAGGGACAGTTTTTTTCAAAACCTTTAGGAAAAGGCGATTCGGTAACAATTGATTTTGGGAAACATTTGGTAGGACATCTTCAAGTAAAAATGGGTTATGTCAATTCACATCCAGATGCTCCGGTTTGGATTAGATTTTCCTTTGCAGAGAATTTGAAAGAATTTGAAGAAAATGTGGAGAATTATCAGGGATGGATCTGTTCAGCGTGGGTACAACAGGAACAACTTCATTTTGATCTGATTCCGGGAGAGTATACTTTGCCGAGGCGTTATTCGTTTCGCTATGTGAAAATTGATATACTTGATATCAGTTCAAAATTTAATTTGGTTATTGAAGATGTCATGGCAATCGCATTATCTTCTGCAGATGATAGTAAGTTAAAACCATATCATAATGTGCATAAAGAATTGGAGCAGATTGATCATATTGCGTGCCATACACTGCATGATTGTATGCAGAAAGTTTTTGAAGATGGACCAAAACGTGATCGGCGACTTTGGATGGGAGATCTTCGATTACAGGCATTGGCAAACTATGAGACATATCAGATGAATGATATGGTAAAGGGGTGTTTATATTTATTTGCTGCATTACCGATGCAAAATGGACAGGTGGGTGCATGTGTATTTTTAGAGCCTGAACCGGAAGTAGATGATACCAGTATGTTTGATTACTCTTTATTGTTTGTGGCAGCCCTGTGGGATTATTATGTAGAAACGAAGGATCGTGAGGCCCTTGAAGATTTGTGGGAAACAGCAAAAATGCAGATTGTATTGGCACAGAAACAGGTCGGTAATGATGGTGTGGTAAAAGACTGCAATAAACTCGGCTGGTGTTTTCTTGACTGGTCACTGGAATTAAATAAGCAGGCAGGTGCACAGGGTGTTTTGCTGTATGCGATGAAAAGTGCCGTTGCCATTGCAAAAGAAATCGGAAAAGACCATGATGCAGAATGCATAATGAAAACTTATGAACTTTATAGAAAAGCTGCTAAGATGCATTTTTATGATGAAGAAAAAGGACTATTTGTCAGTGGTGATTGCAGGCAGATTTCCTACGCAAGCCAGGTATGGATGATTCTTGGTGATGTTGTAGATGAGCAGAGTGGAATTCGAATTTTACATGATGTTGCGACACAGACAGAGGCAATTGAAATGATTACCCCATATATGTATCACTATTATATAGAAGCATTACTTAAATGTGGTGATAAAACAGAGGCTCTTAGTGTTATGGAGAAATATTGGGGAGGTATGGCACGACTTGGTGCGGATACGTTTTGGGAGTTATATAATCCAAATAATCCGGATGAATCACCTTATGGTGGGACTATTGTTAATAGTTACTGTCATGCCTGGAGTTGTGCGCCTGCTTATTTTCTTCGAAAATATTATTCTGAAAAATAAGAGTGGGGTATTTGTATGAAAAAAATTGGAAATAAAGTTTTTTTAATGATTATTATATTTGTTTTGATATTTGGATTAAATACAGTGTTTTCTATAAGAATGCAGAATAGTATAAAACAGGCTGGATTGCAGATAACGAAACAGTATATTCCGATTCAGACAGAGATTTTCACTATCCAAAAAAGTATGGAACGAGGTCAGAAATATCTTAACATTATCAGTTTGTATGATGATGCAGAGCTACGTCAACAGTTGGAAAGTTCACTAGCAGAGGAAATTTCGACGATTACGGCAAGTGAGAGTAAGATGGATGAATATCTGAAAAATATCGATAATGTAGAGTTAAAAGATAAAATCCATACATATGAGGATTTTTTAACAGAGGTTATTTCGCAATTTGCCATAATACAAGGGTATGTTGACAAGGGGGATTTTGTGCAGGCTGGTATAGCTCTTGGTGTAGATTTTCAGAATCTGATGGTTGATATGGGAGAAACAACGGAAAAGGAGCTTACAGAGGAGCTTGAGCAGGGAATTTCTGATTTATCGAAGGAATATAATCAAGCTGTTGAGACAAATTTAATAATGACAAAAATTCTATTTTCTTTTTTTGCTTTGGTATCAGTAGTTGTCTTTTTGGTTATAAGTAAGACTGTAAGTAAACCGGCAAGTGAAGCCAGCCGGCAGCTAAATGATATTATTGATGGTATCAATAAGAAACAGGGAAATCTTACGCAGCGTATTACTGTTAGTTCGCGGGATGAAATTGGTCAGTTATCGGATGGAATTAACAATTTTATCATTCAGTTACAGAATGCTATGCAAAAAATACGAAAGCAGTCAGAAATAATGCAAAGTTCACTTGGATTAATGAATGAAGAAGTAAACAATTCAAATGAAAATGCAGATAATATTGCGTCTACCATGGAAGAAATTACTGCGAGTATGGAAGAAATATCATCTTCTATAGAGGGAATTACCGGGAACACCAATGATATAGTGAGTTCAATTAACGATGTTGGAAATCAAGTTAATGAAGGTGTTGTAATTGCCTCTGATATTAAAGCATTAGCGGTTGGTGTTAAAGAGGAGACAGAGAAGAAGAAAACAGACATTTCTGATATTATTAACGAAAAGAGTCAGGCATTATCTTTATCCATTGAAGAAAGTCGGCAAATCAGCAGTATTAATAATTTAACTAACGATATACTTGAGATCGCAAGTCAGACGAATTTGCTTGCATTAAATGCTTCTATCGAAGCTGCAAGAGCGGGGGAAGTTGGCAAGGGATTTGCTGTTGTCGCAGAGGAAATTCGTCAATTGGCAGAAAACAGTAAGAATACGGCAAATGACATTCAGGGTATCAGTGTTCGTGTTATTGCGGCAGTCAATCAATTGATGACAAATGCACAAGATCTCATGAATTTCATACAAAATCAGATAATGAATGATTATGTTGAATTTGAGGCTGCAACAGATATGTATTATGAAAAGGCAGATCATATGGATACTATTACAGGTCTTTTCAATAAAAATATTATGTCTCTTCGTAATATTATGGCAGAGATGAATGATGGCATTACAAATATATCAGCTGTAGTAGAGGAAAATGTGCGTGGAGTAAGCAATGCAACAGAAAATGTGACCAAACTTGCAAATTCAATTTTAAATATTCACGAGCAAGTGATAAAAAATGTTGACTCTTCGAAATATCTGTTGGAAGAGTTGAATAGTTTTCAGCAAATTTAAAGACAAAATAAAAGAAAGACGAAAAGTATTACGAAGAGAAAATAAGGACAGTTTTTTAGTCGAATGAGAGTCTAAAAAACTGTCCTTATTTTTGATATCTTAAATTCAGCAAAAGAGAAGGAAAGGAGTAAGGGATGAATACAAAATATTATCTGGCTGTGGATATCGGTGCTTCAAGCGGACGGCATATGCTTTCGCACCTGGAGAACGGCAAAATTGTTTTGGAAGAGATATATCGTTTTCCAAATGGCATGATTGAAAAAAATGGTCACAAAGTATGGGATGTGGACCAGTTATTTCAAGAGATTCTGACTGGGATGAAAAAATGTGCCATGGTAGGAAAAATCCCATATAGTATGGGTATTGATACATGGGCAGTCGATTTTGTTCTGCTGGATGAAAATGATGAACGTATCGGGGATGCAGTGGCGTACCGGGACAGACGGACGGAAGATATGGACAGGAAAGTATATGAGTTTATACCGGAAGACGATTTATACGGAAGAACTGGAATACAGAAACAGATTTTCAATACGATCTATCAGCTGATGGCAGTCAAAGAGCAGCAGCCGGGGCAGCTTGAGTGGGCAAAAAGTATGTTAATGATACCGGATTATTTTCATTTTCTATTAACTGGGAAAAAGGTACAGGAATATACAAATGCGACAACGACCCAGCTTGTGAATCCTGTGACAAAAGATTGGGATATTGAATTGATAGATATGCTTGGATATCCTCGAAGAATTTTCCATAAAATTCAAAATCCGGGATATGAATTAGGCAGACTGACGGAAGATATTCAAAACAGGGTTGGATTTGATTGTAAAGTAGTTCTTCCGCCAACGCACGATACTGCTTCTGCGGTGATGGCAGTTCCAACGCAGGAGGAGCATGCACTTTATATCAGTTCCGGCACATGGTCATTGATGGGAACAGAGTTAAAAGAGGCAGATTGCAGCAAAGTCAGTATGCAGCATAACATGACAAATGAAGGCGGTTATGATTACAGATTCCGCTATCTGAAAAATATCATGGGATTATGGATGATACAGTCAGTGAAAAAAGAAAGCGCACCGGATATGGGATTTGGAGAAATTTGTGCACTTGCATCAAAAGAAACGATCAGATCCTTTGTAGATGTCAATGATGCGAGATTTCTTGCACCGGAAAATATGACAGCGGAAGTAAAATCGGCATGCGAAGAAGCAGGGGAACAGATTCCGCAGACAATTGGTGAATTAGCCGCGGTCATTTATCACAGCCTTGCAAAGTATTATGCAAAAACGGCAGAGGAAATAGAAAAACTGACAGGTATTGATTATTCCAGAATACAGATTGTCGGCGGCGGGGCAAACGCACATTATTTAAATGAACTGACGGCAGAGTATGCAGGGAAAAACGTATATGCGGGGCCGACAGAGGCAACAGCAGTCGGAAACTTTGCTGCACAGATGATCGCGGCGGGAGAACTAAAAGACCTAAAGGCAGCAAGGGCATGTATTGCAGAGTCGTTTGAAATAAATATTTTTACAAGTAATCAGGATACAGAATAGAAAGGAAAAGTAAAATATGACAGGTTACGAAGCAGCAAAAGCAAAATATGCAGCATTAGGTGTGGATACAGATCAGGCAATTGAGATATTGAAAAAGGTTCCGGTATCACTGCACTGCTGGCAGCTTGATGATGTGATCGGGTTTGATAATGACGGAGGACTGACCGGAGGAATCCAGACAACCGGAAATTATATGGGACGTGCGAAGACACCGGAACAGCTCATGGTAGATATGGAAGAGGCAATGAAACTGATGCCTGGAACGGCAAAGCTGAATATCCATGCATCTTATGCGATTTTTGGATCGGGAGAATTTGCAGACCGCGATGCCTTAGAGCCAAAGCATTTTGCAAAATGGGTAGAATTTGCAAAGAAACACAACATGGGAATTGACTTCAATCCTACATTTTTCTCCCATGAAAAAGTAAAGGACGGATTGACCTTATCAAGCCCGGACGAGGAGACGAGAAAGTTCTGGATCAACCACGGAAAAGCATGTATCCGTATTTCGGAATATTTTGCGAAAGAGACCGGAATGCCGTGTGTGATGAACATCTGGACCGGTGATGGATTTAAGGATGTTCCGGCAGACCGTATGGGACCGCGTCTCCGCTATAAGGATTCGATCGAGCAGATCCTCTCAGAGCCGTATGATAAAAATCTTGTAAAACCGTGTGTGGAATCAAAAGTGTTTGGAATAGGTGTGGAGTCTTATACGGTAGGTTCTGCGGAGTTTACGCTGAGCTTTGCGGCACTGCACGATGGATGTATGCCGCTTATGGACAACGGACATTATCATCCGTTAGAGTATGTGTCCGATAAGATCCCGGCAATGCTCTGTTTTTACCCAGAATTTGCACTTCACATTACAAGGGGTGTGCGCTGGGATTCCGACCATGTGCTGATTTTGGATGATGAGACAAAAGAGATGGCAAAAGAGATCGTAAGAGATCACGCATTAGACCGTGTTTACATGGCATTAGATTACTTTGATGCAAGCATTAACCGTGTGTCAGCACTTGCAACCGGTTTCCGCAGCTGGCAGAAAGCACTTCTGATGGCTCTGTGCACACCGAATGAGATGTTAAAGGAACTTCAGGATACCAATCAGATGGGGAAACTCATGGTGATGAATGAGGCTGTGAAAATGCTCCCGATCGGAGAAGTCTGGGAAGAATACTGCCGTAGGGAAGGCGTGTGTGATGATCTTCATTTCTATGATGAGATTGAAAAATATGAGCGCGAAGTGTTAGTAAAGAGAGCATAGCTGAAAAAATAGCATATAGCAAATTAGACGGGGATTTGTGAATACCTGAAAATTACAGAGAAGAGGGAAACGAACATGAAATTTATAGATGCAGAATTTGTAAAAGGATTTATCCGTATGGCGAACGACGGATGGGAGCAGGGATGGCATGAGAGAAATGGCGGAAATCTGTCCTATCGTGTCAAACCGGAGGAAATAGAATCCGTAAAAGAAAACTTTGAGGCAAAGAAGTGGCAGCCGATCGGGACATCCGTTCCAAATCTGGCGGGAGAATATTTTCTTGTGACCGGAAGCGGCAAATATTTCCGCAACGTCATCATTAAACCGGAAGATTCCATCTGTATGATCGAACTGGATGAAAAAGGCGAAAATTACCGCATCGTATGGGGACTGGTAAATGGAGGCAGACCGACATCAGAACTGCCAAGCCATCTGATGAATCTGGAAGTGAAGAAGATACAGAACCCGAAGTACCGTGTCGTATACCACGCGCACACCACGAACATCATTGCGTTGACGTTTGTTCTGCCGCTGGAAGATAAAGTCTTTACAAGAGAACTCTGGGAGATGGCAACGGAATGTCCGGTCGTATTTCCAGCAGGCATTGGTGTGGTTCCCTGGATGGTGCCGGGCGGCAGGGAGATTGCTGTTGCAACCAGTGAACTGATGAAAAAATATGATCTTGCGATCTGGGCACATCATGGTATGTTTGCGGCAGGGGAAGATTTTGACCTGACCTTTGGTCTGATGCATACCGCGGAAAAATCCGCCGAAATTTTGGTAAAAATGCTTGCCATGAGACCGGATAAGCTTCAGACAATCACACCGGATAACTTCCGTCATCTTGCAAAAGATTTTAATGTAACGCTGCCGGAAGAGTTCTTATATGAAAAGTAAATAGGTAGAGTAAATATATTGTATAAACGTAGGGGCTGTCACTTTTTCGAATTGAACTTCGTGAAGTGTTAGCTCCATTTTGTTTTTTATATTGAGTTCTAGTTGAGTTAAAAAACATAGAGTATTCTGCTGACCTTGACATAGCAATGGTAGATAGTTATAATTCTAAATGTTTGAAATATAAACATTTGAATTATAACTATTTCTTTTTTTGGAGGAAAGACAATGGAGGATTCACTGCATTATTTGATCATGGCGAACCAGATGCTTGTACAGCGGGGATTGTTAGAACGGCTGAAAAACACCGGACTGACGATCGGGCAGCCAAAGGTTCTTGATTATCTGAAAGATCACGACGGCAGCAGTCAGAAGGAAATCGCCAGAAATTGTTTTTTAGAGGCGGGTTCACTGACTTCGATTTTAAACCGCATGGAGGAAAAAGGTCTGATCGAACGGCGGATGTTAAATGGAAACAGACGCACATTTCATATTTATCTGACAAAAGAGGGATGGAAAAGCCAGAAGCTGGTGGAAGAATCTTTTCTGGAAATTGAAAAGCAGGCGTTAAAAGGAATCACGGAAGAGGAATTTGATGCCTATCTTACATTCAGCAGAAAAATATTTAAAAATCTGATGCTGACAGAGGAAGAAGGGACAAAAAATGAATAAGTTAAAAAGATATCTTTTATTTTTGGTGGGATTGTTTATCAATGCACTTGGTGTAAGTCTGATCACAAAGGCAAGTCTTGGAACATCCCCGATCTCTTCGATTCCGTATGTATTAAGCCTTAATTTTAAATTTACACTTGGCAATTTCACGATCTTTTTCAGTATTTTCCTTATTTTACTGCAGATACTGATCTTACGGAAAAATTTTAAACTGGAAAATATTTTACAGATTCCTGTATCCATTGCATTTGGATATTTTATCGATCTGACCATGTATCTGTTTTTCTGGGTCGATCCGAAGAATTATCTTGTAAAAGTGATCGCACTGCTTGTGGGATGTGCGATCTTGGGATTTGGCGTTTATTTAGAGGTACTTGCAGATGTTGTCATGCTGCCGGGAGAATCCTTTGTCCGTGCGATCGTGCAGACCTGGAAAACAAATTTCGGAACGACGAAAATTATTTTCGATATATCGATGGCAGTGATCGCGGCTGCGTTGTCATTTTTGTTTTCCGGTCAGTTAAACGGAGTGCGTGAAGGTACGATCATTGCTGCGCTGTTGGTCGGATTTATCGCTAGGGTTCTTGGAAAGAAGCTGGAATTTATAAAGCCGGTGCTGTTTCCGGAAGAATATGAAACTAAGAGAGAGGTTTCAGAAAAAATACAGAACGGTGGAAAGCAGTACCGGAAAAATATTATTGTCATCGGAAGACAGTATGGAAGCGGCGGACATGATATCGGAATGGCACTTGCAGAGAAACTTGGATTTTCTTTTTATGATCAGGAGATTATAAAAATGGCTGCAGGGACGACCGGATATACACAGGATTTTATCAGTAAAAAAGAAGAATCCATGACAAACAGTCTGTTATATGATCTGGTCAGTCAGGTCTATATGTATGCACAGACCAATGAGGAAGCACCGAAAGACCAGATATTTGAGGCGGAAAAGAAAGTCATAGAAGAATTAGCACAGAAAGGAAACTGTGTGATTGTCGGAAGATGTTCGGATTATATTTTAAGAAACCGCACGGACTGCCTGAAAATCTATTTTTCTGCACCGATAGAGAGCAGGGTAAAACGCGTGATGAAGCGCTTAAATCTGTCTGAAAAAGAAGCAAAGCAGAGAATCCAGCGGGAAGATAAGAGACGTGCTGACAATTACCGCTATTATACCGGAAGAATCTGGGGTGTCGCAGCAAATTTCGATATCACATTAAATACAGAGCTTGGCATGGAGTACATAGAGAATTGTGTCTGTGAAGCATTAAACAGGTAAAAGAATAAAATATTGTATATTGTTAAAGACAGATATTCCTTGAAGAAAAGAGTCCGGTTTTATATAATTGGAAAAGAGAATATAATTTTAAAACTGAACTGGGGGAAGGAAAGATATGGCACCGTGCATCAGTATTGGTAACCAGGGATTTGAAAGTATCCGTGAAGAAAACAGTTTTTATATAGATAAGTCTGATTTTATCCGGGAATGGTGGGAATCAGCAGATGTGATGACACTGATCACACGTCCAAGGCGTTTTGGGAAAACCCTCAATATGAGTATGGTAAACTGTTTTTTTTCAAACCAGTATGCGGGAAGATCCGATCTGTTTGAAGGTCTGTCAGTGTGGAAAGAGGAAAAATACAGAAAACTCCAGGGAACCTATCCGGTCATCTTTTTAAGTTTTGCGGATGTGAAACAGACAAATTATGAGGATGCCGTACGAAAAATAAAAAATATTATTGAAGAAACATATATGCAGCATGCGTATCTGAATGAGGCAGAAAATATTTCGGAAACGGAAAAAAGACAGTTACGGTCTGTGAGTGAAACTATGGGTGATGTGACCGCACAGGATTCATTAAAAAATTTAGCAGGTATCTTATACAGATATTATGGGAAAAAAGCCATCATCCTGCTGGATGAATATGACACTCCGATGCAGGAAGCATATATTCACGGATACTGGGATGAGTTTACCGCATTTATCCGCAGTCTTTTTAATTCCAGTTTCAAGACCAATCCTTACATGGAGCGCGGGATCATGACAGGAATCACAAGGGTTTCAAAAGAATCTATTTTTTCTGATCTCAATAATCTCAATGTTGTGACGACCACTTCAGAAGAATATGCCACCTGTTTTGGATTTACTGAGACAGAGGTGTTTGATGCTCTCGCGGAATATCAGCTGACAGATCAGAAAGAGATGGTAAAAAAATGGTATGATGGATTTACCTTCGGCACGCATAAAGATATCTATAATCCGTGGTCGATCACTAATTTTCTGGACAAAAAACAGTTTCGTCCGTACTGGGCATCAACAAGTTCTAACGGTCTGGTAAATAAACTGATCCGGACGGCATCGGCAGACATTAAAACACGGATGGAGGAACTTTTGCAGGAAAGAGAAATCGTGGTAACATTTGACGAACAGATTGTGTTTAACCAGCTTGATAAAAGTAAAAATGCGATCTGGAGCCTGCTGCTTGCAGGGGGCTACCTGAAAGCAGAAGAGGTGGAATATCGAGGTATGCTGTTAGAACCGTGGTATCATCTTCGTATCACGAATCTGGAAACTTACAGTATGTTTTCTAACATGTTTAAAGGCTGGTTTGATGATTCCATGTCGAACTATAATGAGTTCATAGAGGCATTATTAAAAGGGAACTTAAAAGAGATGAATATTTATATGAACGACATTGCACTCACAACTTTCAGCAGCTTTGATACCGGAAACCATCCATCGAAAAGATCGCAGCCGGAGCGTTTTTATCACGGATTTGTATTGGGACTTTTAGTGGAACTGCGGGATTCTTATGATGTGCGGTCAAACAGGGAGAGCGGCTACGGCAGATATGATATCATGCTGGTTCCACATGACCAGAAAAACAATGCAATCGTGATGGAATTTAAAGTCCATGAGGCAGATGAAGAAGAAACATTAGAAGATACGGTGCAGGCCGCTTTAAAACAGATCAGGGAAAAAAATTATGACGCCGGACTGACTGCAGCAGGAATCCCAAAAGAGAAGATCAGACACTACGGATTTGCTTTTGAGGGAAAGAAAGTATTGATTGGAAAATAATTTAGAATTGTAATTAAGATGATAGTAAATGCCATGTTTTGTGTACAATGCATAAAAATATGGCGTTTATTTTGTCTAAAACTTCCAACATGCAAAACAGTTTATGCGAAAAAAGTGCAGATTGTGAAGATTTTTACCAAAGGACGTGTGGTATGGTAGGATACAGTTACAAGATCCGAAACGGATAAAGAAAACAAGGGAGGAAAATCCGTGCCCAGTGTGCTGGGCATTGCTCGTCAGCAGACTCGCATTTTCCTTCGGAAAACAAGGGAGGATTTAGAAATGTTAGCGATTAACATGGATGACGTGATCAACGTTCTCAATTCCTGTAAGCCATACCTGATTGCGCTTGGCATTGCACTGGCAATCGCGATTATTGTAACTGTGGCATGCATGAAATTGAAGAAACCGGTAAAGAAACTGGTGAGAAAGGAAGCATGGATCGCATTCCTTATGGCAGCAGTTGTGATTATCAACCTGATCTGCTTTATCCCGATGTCAAGTATGATCTCACTTGCAATGGGAAATGGTACGATCACAGAGGAGACCTCAAATGAGGCAACAGCACTCTGTGAGGATATCGCGGACGAAGGTATTGTATTATTGAAAAATGAGGACAATATTCTTCCACTTACAAATACACAGAATATCAACGTGTTTGGATGGGCATCTACCAATCCTTGCTACGGTGGTACAGGATCAGGAGCATTATCCGATGCATATGAGACAACAACACTTCTTGGTGGTCTTGAGGATGCAGGATACAAGATCAATACAGAACTGACCGATTTCTACAAAGCGTACCGTGAGGACAGACCGGAAGTTGGTATGTGGGCGCAGGACTGGACATTGCCGGAACCGACAGCAGATTCTTACAGCGATGAGCTGATCAACAATGCAAAAGAATTTTCTGATACGGCAATGGTTGTGATCACCCGTGTTGGTGGTGAGGGAGCAGACCTTCCAACTGATGTAAGCAAAGTAACTTACACAGATAACTCTGAAAATTACAAAGATTTTGAAGCTGGTGAGCATTACTTACAGTTAAGCCAGACAGAAAAAGATATGTTAGACCTTGTTTGTGCCAACTTTGACAACGTTGTTGTCGTATACAACGGTGCAAACACCATGGAACTTGGATTTTTAAATGATTACAAACAGATCAAGGGTGCAATCTGGTGTCCTGGAACAGGCCAGTCCGGATTTGAGTCTCTTGGTGCAGTCGTAGCCGGTACGGTAAATCCATCCGGAAAAACCAGCGATACATTTGTATATGATTTGACAGCAACACCGACTTATAACAACTTTGGAAACTTCCTGTATGACAATATGGATGAATTTGCCGCTACATCCAAAAACTTTGGAACAGGCGAAGAGGAAGCAACAATTCCATCTTTTGTAAACTATGTAGAAGGCATTTATGTTGGCTATCGTTTCTATGAGACAGCAGCAGTAGAAGGTCTGATCGACTATGATAAGACTGTTCAGTTCCCGTTTGGATATGGACTTTCCTACACAGATTTTGAACAGAAAATGGGAGATATCACCGTAGCAGACGGTCAGGTATCCTTTGATGTAACAGTAACAAACAATGGAACTACTGCAGGAAAAGATGTGGTAGAGGTATACTACAACCCGCCATACACAAATGGTGGAATTGAAAAAGCATCTGCAAACCTGATCGATTTTGCAAAAACAGATGTGTTAGAGCCAGGCGAGTCCCAGACGATCACAGTAAGTTTTGCAGAAGAAGATATGGCTTCCTATGATACTTACGGCAATGGCTGCTATGTATTAGAGGCTGGTGACTATGAGATTTCCATCAATGCTGATTCACACAATGCAATCGAATCTAAGACCGTAAGTGTCGCAGATACCGTTGTATACGATGAAAATAATGCACGTTCTACGGATGATGCAGCTGCAACGAATCAGTTTGCATATGCAGAAGGAGATGCAACATATCTTTCAAGAGCAGACGGATTTGCAAACTATGCAACAGCAACAGCAGCTCCGACAAACTTTACATTAGCAGAGGATGAGAAAGCTGATTTCTTAAACAACAGCAACTATGACCCGGCAAACTATAACAATGATTCTGATGAAATGCCGACAACAGGTGCGAAAAACGGAATGACACTTGCTGATATGCGTGGTCTTTCCTATGATGATGAAAAATGGGATACACTGCTTGACCAGCTGACTGTTTCTGATATGGATACCATGATCGCTCTTGGCGGATATCAGACATCTGCAGCATCAAGTGTTGGAAAAGTTATGACTGTTGACTGTGACGGACCTGCATCCATCAATAACAACTTTACAGGAACAGGTTCCATCGGATTCCCGTCTGCAGTTATGATCGCAAATACCTGGAACAAAGATCTTGCACTTTCTTTCGGTGAGAGCATTGGTAAGATGGCAGACGAGATGGATGTTTCCGGATGGTATGCACCGGCAATGAATACACATAGAAATGCATTTGCAGGACGTAATTTTGAGTACTATTCAGAAGATGGAGTTCTCTCCGGAAAAATGGCCGCAAACGCAGTGATCGGTGCTGAAAAATATGGTGTTTATGCATATATCAAGCATTTTGCTTTAAATGACCAGGAAACAAACCGTACCGGAATGCTCTGTACATGGTCAAATGAGCAGGCAATCCGTGAAATTTACTTAAAACCTTTTGAGATCGCTGTAAAAGAAGGTGGAGCAAAAGCAGTAATGTCTTCCTTCAATTATATCGGTACACAGTGGGCAGGCGGAACATATCCGTTACAGACAACTGTCCTTCGTGATGAGTGGGGATTCCGTGGATTTGTATTAACTGACTATTTTGGTGTTTACGGATACATGGATTCTGATATGGGTATCCGCGGTGGTACAGACTGTATGTTAGTTGCATACGATACGGAGACCAACCATGTGACAGATACCACAAGCGCAACAGGTGTAAAAGCAATGCGTCAGGCATCCAAAAATATCATGTATACCGTTGTAAACAGCCGTGCATATGATCCTGAAAACTTAAAGACAGGTCTGATGAACTGGCAGATCCTGGCAATCGTGATCGATATCATCCTTGGAGCACTGGTAATCTTCTTAGAGGTTCTTACGATCAGGAAATATAAAAAAGATGCAGCAGAAGAACCGGTGCAGACCGTAAATGAAACATCAGCAGAATAAAAACAGAACTTTGCAGAGATTACAATACATAGAGGTGAAAGCGTACAATGAGTAGTATAAAAAATCTATGGCAGAACTTTGCAGACAAACATCCCGGAGCCTCCAAATGGGTCCGGGAGGGCGGTCTGTTCGTGATCGTAAGTAACCTGATCACGGTATTTAAATACCTGATGTTACTGTTTCTGCCGCTCGCATTTGCCGGACTTCCAAACATTGACTTTGGATTCCCGGGAATCGACATCACATTATTTGGAGAAACATTCAAATGGAATATTATCGGTTATGATGCCGCACACGGTGGACTTCCATATTTTTGTGCATACATGGTTGCCATGGTGATTGGAGAATGCATCAATTTCCCGATCCAGAGAACTTTCGTGTTCCGCAGCAAAGGAAATATCTGGTATCAGGCATTCTGGTATCTGATCGCATTCTGCATCGTGACCTGTATCGTAAACTCCATCAACTGTATCTGGGTAGCAGTAGCCGGTATGTTCGTGCCGGACTGGCTGTACAATATAGGAACGACCGTGTTAAACGGCGGAGTTTCAATGGTCGTATTTTTCTTTGTCAATAAGATCATTTTCCCGGAAGGGGAAGCGAAAGCGTAAAAAATAGTATGTGAAAAACGAAATAAGCACATATAAAAAGCATGTTTTACGATTCAAAAGAATTGCAGAGCATGCTTTTTTTGTTGTATTTTAAATAGGAATAGGATTCACATATTGACAAACAAAACAGAAATGTTTATATTTATAACAGCGTTATATAACACTGTTATAAATGAGTGGAGGAACCAGTGACAAAACAAGTAGAAGGAGTTTCAGAAAAAATCATAGCCTGTGCGAAGGAAGAGTTCCTGCAAAAAGGATATTCCGACGCATCTCTGCGGACGATCGCCGAAAAGGCAGGAACAACGACCGGATCCATCTATTCGCGGTTTAAAGACAAGGAAGGATTATTTTCCGCGATTGTGGAACCGGCGGCGGATCATCTGGTGCAGATGTTTTTACATACGCAGGAGACATTTCACGGGCTTGAGGAAGAACAGCAGCCGAAAGAGATGAAGCATTATGTGTCATCCGGCATGGTGGAGATGATCGATTATATTTACGACAATTTTGAAGTGTTTGAGCTTTTGTTGGATGCTTCCTACGGAACAAAGTTTCAGGATTTTGTGGAACGGCTTGTCGAGATCGAGACAGAATATACTTATAAGTATATGGACGTCATTCATTACCGGACAGAAGATGGCGAGGTGATCACCGAGGATTTTATCCATATCATGACGAGGGCATTATTTGAGAGTATGTTTGAGGTGGTACGCCATAAAATGACGAAGGAGAAGGCACTCCGTTATATGGATATGCTTGAAAAATACCATTATGGAGGCTGGAATGCAATTCTGAAATGGGAGTAAGAGATGGGCTGTACATTTCTGGTAACAGGATGACAGCCTTCTAAAAAAATCATTGGTTAGCGAAAACTAATTTCAAGTAGTGATGTATAACAAAAACTAAAAATGGAAAGGGAGTCTTTGAGATGGAAAGTGATGCGAAGTTAAAAAAACAAAGTTCTTTGGCAAGGCTTTTTGAATATGCCGGGAATTATAAATATCTGACGATCCTCTCGTGGATATTTTCTGTGGTCAGTGCCTGGATTGCGCTGGTACCGTTTTATTATATCTGGAGAGTGATAAAGGAAATTTTAGATGTGGCGCCTCATTATGAAAATGCAGGGAATCTTGCAAATTATGGGTGGCATGCAGTCGGTTTTGCAATTCTATCCATGTTTCTTTACATTTGCGGACTGCTTTGTTCCCATTTGTCTGCGTTTCATGTGCAGGCAGGGATACGTTCACAGCTGATGCACCATATCATGACATTACCGATGGGATTTATGGACAGTGACGGAAGCGGTAAGATCCGTAAGATTGTCAACGAGTCGAGTGAAGCGACAGAGACCTATCTTGCACATCAGTTACCGGATCAGGCGGGCGCCATTGCAACGCCGGTCGGTCTTCTGGTTTTGCTCCTGATGTTTGACTGGCGGCTTGGACTGCTAAGTCTGATCCCGGTAGTGGCAGCATTTTTAATTATGGGCAGCATGACCGGGCAGCGCATGAAAGATAAAATGACAGAGTACCAGAATGCACTTGAAGAAATGTCGAGTGAGGCCGTGGAATATGTCCGCGGCATTCCGGTCGTAAAAACATTTGGACAGTCGGTATTTTCATTCAAGCGTTTTCGCGACTCGATAAAGAAATATGAAAAATGGACAATCGCTTACACAAAAGAATTAAGACTTCCGATGACCTTTTATACGACGATCATCAATGCGGCATTTGCTGTTCTGATCGCAGTTACTTTTTATGTGGTCAGAGGCGGGGAGAGCGACACGTTCTTATTAAATCTGATGTTCTATATTATCATCACTCCGATCATTACAGTCACTTTAAATAAAATCATGTATGCAAGTGAAAACCAGATGATCGTTGAGGATGCGCTGACCAGGATCGACAGTATTTTAGAAAAGAAGCCGCTCACAGAGGCAGCAGGAAAAGCGGATCCGAAAGATATGTCCATTACTTTTGAAAATGTGTCTTTCCGTTATGAGGATGCCGCAAAAGATGCATTACATAACATCAATCTTAAGATCCGAGAGGGCGAACATGTCGCATTTGTCGGGCCGTCCGGTGGTGGAAAGTCGACACTTGCAAGCCTGATCGCACGTTTCTTTGATGCAACAGAAGGGAAGATCAGGATCGGTGGCGTGGATGTGCGTGATATCCCGTCGAAACAGCTTATGGATATGGTGTCATTTGTATTTCAGGACAGTAAACTTTTGAAGATGTCTGTTTATGAAAATGTCCGCATGGGCAGGAAAGATGCGACGAGAGAGGAAGTTATGGAAGCATTAAAGAATGCACAGTGCGAAGATATTATCGAAAAATTGCCGGATAGTATTGATACGGTGATCGGAGCAAAGGGAACTTATGTGTCCGGCGGTGAAGCACAGCGTCTTTCGATTGCGAGGGCAATGTTAAAAAATGCGCCAATCCTGATCTTAGATGAGGCGACCGCATTTGCTGATCCGGACAATGAGGCGAAGGTGCAGCAGGCATTTTCAAAATTATCCACAGGAAAAACGGTCATTATGATCGCACATCGTCTGTCCTCCGTTGTGGATGCCGACCGGATCTGCGTGTTAAAGGACGGAGAGATCGTGGAGTCAGGAACGCATAAAGAACTGTCAGAAGCACAGAAACTGTATGCTCATATGGGGGATGCATACAATAAATCGGTTCGTTGGAAAGTGGGGGAATAAAAAATGTCATTCAAAGAAAAAATACAGCATAAATATGCACTTTCAGAGCAGGGTGCGAAGGATATGATAAAAGCATTTGTTTCCGTCACGATATCGGATATTGTGCTGATGTTTCCGGTAGGAATGCTTTATTTTCTGGTAAAGGATTATATGGGAGGAACACTTGGTGGAAGAGGCGGGTTTTATCTTGCAGGCAGCCTGATCTGTCTGGCATTGATCGCAATTACTACCTATATCCAGTATAATGCAACATTTTTTGCAACTTATGTGGAGAGTGGTGTCAGACGCATCACACTCGCGGAAAAACTGAGAAAAATACCACTCTCGTTCTTTGGCAAAAAAGATCTGTCGGATCTGACCAGCACGATCATGGCGGACTGTGCGACGATGGAGACGGTTTCTTCCCATGTGATACCGGAACTGATCGGAGCATGTATTTCTACGGCACTCGTGGCATTAAGTCTCTTTTTCTTTGACTGGAGAATGGCTTTAGCGGCGCTGTGGGTGCTTCCGGTTTCATTTCTGATCGTTGGCTGTTCCGGTAAAGTACAAAACAGTCTGAGCAGAAAACAGATGAAATTGAAAATGGACTGTGCCGACGGGATTCAGGAAGGACTTGAGACGGTCCGTGATCTCCGCGCCAACAATGCACAGGATGATTATATGAAAGGTCTGGATAAAAAAATTAAAGCGGTCGAGAAACATGCGATCGTGACAGAACTTGGCATGGCGGTATTTGTCGCAAGTGCCCAGATGATCTTAAAACTTGGTATTGCAACGGTTGCCCTGACAGGGGGAATCCTTCTTGCAAAGGGAAGTATCGATGTACTGACATTTTTCATGTTTTTGCTTGTTGTATCAAGAATCTATGATCCGATGCAGATTTCCCTGCAGAATTTAGCGGCAATGATCAGCGCAAATATACAGAGCGAACGTTTAGACGAGATCCTCTCCCATGAAATTCAGACAGGAACAGATCAGTTAAGCCATAAAGGATATGATATTACATTTTCAAATGTGAGATTTTCTTACGACAGAAAGGAGTCTGTATTAAAGGATGTAACATTTACTGCAAAACAGGGTGAGGTGACGGCACTGATCGGACCATCCGGCGGTGGAAAGACGACCGTATCAAGACTTGCGGCTAGATTCTGGGACATTGAAAAGGGAAAGATCACAGTTGGAGGCATGGACATTTCAAAGATCAATCCGGAAACTCTGATGTCACTGTATTCCATTGTATTTCAGGACGTCACACTTTTTAATAATACGATTATGGAAAATATCCGTATCGGCAGACAGGATGCGACGGATGAGGAAGTCATTGTCGCTGCCAAGTTAGCACACTGTGATGAATTTGCCCAAAAGCTGCCGGACGGCTGGCAGACGATGATTGGTGAAAACGGATCAGAACTCTCTGGCGGAGAACGTCAGAGAATCTCGATCGCAAGGGCGTTTTTAAAGGATGCACCGATTATCTTATTAGATGAGGCGACCGCATCACTGGATGTAGATAATGAGACACTGATCCAGGAGGCATTGTCAAAACTGATCCGGAATAAGACAGTTCTTATCATTGCGCACCGGATGCGAACGGTTGCAAACGCAGATAAGATCGTTGTGTTAAAAGACGGTGTGGTTGCAGAGGAAGGCACACCTGATGAGCTGTCCGGAAAAGATGGAATCTATCACCATATGGTGGAGACACAGATGCAGGCGGCAGGCTGGGTACTGTAGTTCATGATAAAAATACCGCAAATGCGATTTTCACATTTGCGGTATTTTCAGGTTTCATCACTTATTTTTTCTTTTTCTTACTTTTCTCTTTTTCAAGTTCAGCTTTTTCTTTTTCGAGTTCTTTATTTGCGCGATTTGCTTTTTCTTTTAATTTGGTCCTCCAGCTCTTTTTACCTTCCGGTTTTTCAAGAGGTCCGCGTACACCGGTAACTTTTGTGATATAGATACCACTCACGGTAGCTTTCACTTCTTTTTTGACCGGTATGTAATCAAATACAGATTCATCGGCGATCAAAGACATTACTTTTGGTCCAACCTTTGCTTTTACGATTGGAAGTTTGGTACGGCGCATCATCTTCGGTGTCTGGTCGATCACAACCTGCGGAAGACCGGATTCGGTAATGCGCATTCGCTTCTTATCTATAATCAGCATGGATACGGTCTGTGCGGCAGCGGCAAGCTGCTCATCCTGTTCAGCTTTCTTTTTCTGTGCTTTCTTTCCGAGAAAATAAAGGACAATCAGTCCGATGATTAAAACGGCTAAGATAACCAGCAATACAATAGTAACTGGGCTCATAAATAATCCTCCATATATTTACTTTTTAGAACAAAACTCAGAAAATATTGTAGCATTGATTTTTGGAAAAAGCAAGGTGTGTGTATGTTATATCTGTTTTTATACACTGGATTTTTTGTGCAAAACTTACAAATATCATTGGAATATCGGCTTTTTAATGACATTATAAGAACAGTATGCTAAAATCCAGACAAAGCATGATATTCTGAAATCATCTACATGGTTATAGACCATTCTTTTATCATAGTGAAAAATGTATAAAAAGTTATACATTCAACTTAAGAATTTCCAATGCTTTTATCATTCACACATATAAGCAGGGAGAATTCTTGAAAACCACGAATTGCTCCCGGATTAAACAAAGGAGGAGAAATGAATGGGGACGGTTGATATTGTAACAAAAGAGTATATGCGGGAGAATGCTATATTTGCAGATGCGTTTAATTATCTTATCTATGGTGGAAAAAAGGTGATCGATCCGGCAGGACTTACAGAGATTGACACTGCTACATCGGCAGTGGGTAAAAAAGATGCACTGCAAAAATACCGTGATGTTTTAAAAGCAGCAGTCATCAAACAGGATGAAAAGATGTCGTATGTTTTATTAGGGGTTGAGAATCAGACAGATGTCCATTATGCAATGCCGGTCAGAAACGCTATCTATGATGCCTTACAATATGGAAAACAAGTGTCAGATATAGCGGCAGGGCACCGACGGAGCCAAAAAGATTATTCAGGAAAAACCGGTGGAGAATATTTATCGGGATTTTTAAAGGAAGATCACATTAAACCAGTTATCACACTTGTGATTCATTTTTGGGCAGAGGAATGGGACGGACCGTTATCTTTACATGAAATGATGCCGATAAGGGATATGGAAATTTTAAGTTATGTGGAGAACTACAGGATACACCTGATCGATCCGGCAAAACTTACGGAAGAAGAACTGAACAAATTTTCAACAAGTATGAGAGAGGTTATGGGATATATCAAGTACTCTAATAATAAAGAAAAACTGCTGGATTTTTTGAGGACAGATACCCATAAAAGTATAGAAATGAATGCAGCCAGAGTTATAAAAACCATCACGAAGACACCAATTAAGATATCAGAGGAAAAGGAGGGGATAGAGATGTGTCAGGCGATTGAAGAATTAATTGCGGAGAGCGAAGCGCGTGGAGAAGTTCGTGGCAAAGCAGAGGGAATGATAGAAATGTGTCTCGAAATGAACATACCGAAAAAGGGTATTATAAAAAGATTGCAGGATAAATTAAACATATCTATGCAGCAGGCGGATGAGTATTTTAGAATGTATGGAACAAAAAATGATTAAGAGATTATATATCTGAAAAACATAAAACGGGCAGGCAGGAGTTTTCGTATATGAACTCCCACCTGCCTGTTTTTCTTATCTTGCCAGAATATCAATGATCTCCGCAATATACATCGTGTGCATATCATGATCTGCATACCATTTTTGCGCAATCTCTGGCATCAGGAAGGAATCCTCAGTCAGTCGCGTTGCGGACATTTTCTCACACAGCAGGATCATATTTCCCTCATCGATGAACGGAATGCTGTGGCGGGAGGTAAGGGTTAAACCGGCTGCTGAGATCTTATCGTTTTCGTCGCGGCCGGAGTGACTTCCACAGTAATTTAATGCATCACGGTATTTTTCAGATAAAAAGCTGAGAGAAAAGAATTCATTTTTGTCGATCAGTTCTTTGGTGTATCTGGAGTCGCGGACAAATACAAAGGCAACGTTTTTGCCCCATAAGACACCGACACCGCCCCAGCTTATGGTCATGGTGTTTGCTTTTTCTTTGGAACCTGCGGTGAGCAGCGCCCATTCTTTTCCAATCTTTGTAAATGGATCAAATTCCATCATATCTGCTGTCATAGGTTGAAATGTATGCATAACGTAATCTCCTTATATTTATACGAAATATTTATATGTTGGTTTTATTATAAAATTCCCTGGTTTAAATGACAAGAGAAAATTGCGGTTGTTTGCGGGGGCAGAGTGAGCCGTGTACGGAAAATTGACTTTTCATAAGTGTTGTACTATGATGGTTGCGAAAATTGTACAAAACAAAGGAGGAAAATCCTGCCCAATGTGTTGGGCATTGCTCCTGCAAGGGCACATGCTATGCAAAGGCGGCATAGCAGGCATTTTGCTCCGCAAAACAAAGGAGGAAAATCCTCTGCTCCTGCAAAGGCAGTCGCATTTTGCTCCGCAAAACA
>ENA-OWZL01000051-OWZL01000051.1-human-gut-metagenome-genome-assembly--contig:-NODE-51-length-56552-cov-35.6459_pt1 | contig 56552 bp, 60 predicted proteins | sample MGYA00249257_ERZ652109 | MGnify/ENA primary metagenome ERZ652109 (study PRJEB26925, sample SAMN05827267) | human gut metagenome | biome: ENVO:2100002; feature: ENVO:00000062; material: ENVO:00002003...
TAGAAATACCAAAGAGTTTAAAGGATGTTTATGCGACATATGATTCAATAGATACCCCAAATGGTGTGTTTAACGAATGTGACAATTTAAAGACAATTGCCTTTGAAGAAGGAAGTACAGTTATAGCAGATGCATTGTTTCGGGGATGTGATGGATTAGAGGAAGTTAAAATTCCTAAAACGGTAACTGTGATAAAAAATCATGCTTTTAATGAGTGTATAAAATTGAAAGCAGTAGAGATTTCAAATGGGATGAAAGAAATTGGGGACAGTGCATTTTCTGAATGTTCAAACTTACAGAAGGTGATTCTTCCAGATACCGTCAATTCAATGGGAACAAATATTTTTTATAATTGCATTAATTTAACAGAGGTGCATTTGCCAAATATTCGTCAGAATATTACTGCAAATACATTTTATAATTGCAAAAAGTTAACCACCATCAACTTCCCATCCACCCTGACCACGATCGGGAACTCCGCGTTTTCCGGCTGTGAATCTTTGCCGGAAGCAATACTTCCATCCGGGGTGGAAAAAATAGAAAGCAACGCATTTAAAAACTGTAAAGCCTTGAAAAAGGCAGCGGTACCGGATACCGTTTCGTCTATTGGAAGTTCTGCATTTTATGGATGTGAAGCCCTGACCGATATTACATTAGGCAGCAAATTAAAGAAAATTGAGAGCCAGACATTCTACGGCTGTATAGTTTTGCCATCCATCGTGATCCCTTACAATGTGACCACGATCGGTGACAGTGCATTTGTCAATTGCACGAAGCTGACGCAGATCACAGTCCCGCGCAACACAACTTCGATCGCATCAAATGCATTTTCCTATCCAAAGAAAATGACGATGTACGGTCCGTCTGATTGCTATGTCCAGACTTATGCGAGCGGAAAAGGAATCAAGTACGTCACACAGGATATTCATGCAACCTCAGTCAGTCTGGATAGTACAGAAAAAACGGCGGAGCGCTATGACGATTTCCAGCTGACAGCGACGATCGCACCTTTGAATTTCACAGATGCAGTGGTATGGACAAGTTCCAATGAAGAGGTTGCTACTGTTTCGGATACCGGATATGTGGAGATCTGTGGTGTTGGAACAGCAGTTATTACAGTAACGGCTGGAAATGTAAAAGCAGTCTGTAAGATAACCGTACCGCAGCTGATAGACTGGATCGAATTTGATGAGGATGAGATCGAATTGAAAGCTGGTCAAACCTATCAGTTGAAACCATATATTTCACCTTCGGATGCCACAAATAAAAAAATCAAATATACTTCTTCTGATACGAAAGTGGCAGAGGTTTCTGCAAGCGGACTTGTCACTGCAAAATCGGAGGGTGAAGCAAAAATCCGGGCTGCGGCAACGGACGGCAGTGATGAATATGCAGTCTGCTATGTGACTGTCACCGGAAAGGCGAAAGTAACAGGAATAACTTTAGACAGGACATCAGCAGAGGTAAAAAGAGGAGAGAAGCTCACCTTAAATGTAACTGTATCACCGTCTTATGCGTCCAACAAAAAGGTAGTCTGGAAATCGGCAAATACAAAGATTGCCACCGTGGATGCCAACGGTAGTGTGACAGCAAAGGCACCGGGCCGAACGAAGATCACGGTGACTTCGTCTGAAAACAGCAGTTATCAGGCATCCTGTACGGTTACAGTACCATATAAAATTACCTACAAACTGAATAAAGGTAAAAACAATGCCTCGAATCCGTCAACTTATTATGGAAAGAAAGTAACGCTGAAAAATCCGTCACGCAAAGGATACGCATTTGCAGGCTGGTATACGGATGCAAAATTTAAAAAGAAGATCACAAGTATCAGCAGCAGCGCAAAATCCGAGTACGTTTTGTATGCAAAGTGGACAAAAGTAAAAGTGGCGAAGGCTTCTCTTACGTCTGCGAAAAACAGCAAGAGTAAACAGATCTTACTGAAATATAAGAAAGTATCCGGCGCAAAAGGTTACGAGATTTCTTACAGTACGGATAAAAAATTCAAAAAAGTGGTCACAAAGAAAAATACGGCGAAGACATCCTATACCATAAGTAAACTGAAAAAAGGAAAGATATACTATGTGCGCATCCGGGCTTATAAAATGGATTCCACGGGCAAAAAAGTGTATGGAAAATATTCATCCATGAAAAAAGTTAAGGTCAGTAAATAGAAAAATTTAAAGTGTGTAACTGTCAGAAAATGACAGGGAAGACAGTGTCCGGATTGATATTCAGCCGGACACTGTCTTTCTTTAAAAATAGCAGCTTGTTTTGTTACTGTTCGCTCGGCACCTGAATACTTTGCTGTTCAGGCGCGTATGAACGTGATGTGGGGGTGAGCAGCCCCTTTTGCGAAGCAAAACTTTACATGGGGCTGCGAAGTTACAGTCCGCAGGGTAACCTGTGAACAGTAACTTGATTTTTGTACAACCTGCACAAGAAATTTCAAATTGGTTGCATACTAAGGATGACGTATGATAAAATAACTCAAAGCATATTTCTACGATGCAGACATCTATCCGGTGCTATAATTACGAATCCGGCAATTCTGTCTGTATGACTATCAGGATGTATATATCCGTCTAAAATTCAAAAAAACATTTCAGAAATCTATGCTTTTTATCCACAGAAATGAAAAGCAGGAGATCTGGATGAGCCTCCTGCACACAGGAGGAACTGAATATGAAGAAGAGTGAGCAGGTATCAGAAAAGACGCCGACAGCCAACCGTCAGTACAAAGACACTGTATTCCGCATGCTGTTTTCAGAGAAAGAAAATCTCTTATCCCTGTACAACGCAGTGACCGGAAGCCATTATCAGAATGCGGAAGCCCTTAAGATCGTCACGTTGGAAAACGCAATCTATATGGGAATGAAAAATGATCTGGCATTTATGTTAGAGACGAATATTTATCTCTATGAGCATCAGTCGACGATCAATCCCAATATACCATTGCGGGATCTGATCTATATTGGAATCGAGTATCAGCAGTATCTGAATGATAAGTCACTGTATTCGTCAAAGCTGCAGAAGATTCCGGCACCGAAGTTTATGGTGTTTTACAATGGAACCGATGACGTAGAAGACCGTATGGAACTGAAACTTTCATCAGCATATGAGCATCTGGCTGGAGAGCCGGATTTAGAGTTAAAAGTTCTGATGCTGAATGTGAACGAAGGACACAACAAAGACCTGATGGAACAGTGTCAGACATTGAAGGAATATGCCATTTATGTTGCGAGAGTCCGAAAATATGCATCAGCGCAGAATCTGAATGATGCAGTTGAAAGGGCAATCACGGAATGCATCAAAGAAGGAATCTTAGTCGATTTCTTGCGGAAGAATCGCTCGGAGGTAAAGATGGTAAGTATATTAGAGTATGATAAAGAGTGGGAAGAAAAGAAGCTCCGAAAGGCAGAATATGAAGCTGGTAAAAGTGATGGGATCGAGATTGGAAAAAGTGAAGGAATCAAAATCGGCAGAGAAGAAACTCTAGCAGAAATGATTTACAATATGAAGCAGCATGGTTATTCCATAGAGAAAATGGCAGATATAACAGGAAAATCTGTCAGACAAATAGAACAATATTTACAGTGTAACAGACAGTAAAGACATTATATAAGGCAAAAAGACGATTCTGACAAAAGGAATCGTCTTTTTGCTTGTAATCTGGAAAAGCTGTGATATAATACAAACAAAAGTTAGATAACACTAACAAAAGTAAGAAAAGACTTTAAAACCATTCAGAATAGATAAGGATATAAGAACAATTCTGTAATGGGAAAGGGGAACATATGTCAGAAGAAGAAAGAAAATTTTTGGAAATTGTTGATCTGAAAAAAGGGTTTGGAAGCGGGGAAACCCGACAGGAAGTACTTCGGGGAATGAATTTTTCCGTGGCAAAAGGAGAATTCTGTGTGCTGCTTGGACCGTCCGGTTCCGGAAAATCGACGCTGTTAAATATCATCGGTGGTATCGACAGTGCGGACTCCGGCTATATTTCCATCAACGGTGATAAGCTGGAAGAGCTTGGGGAAAAGAAATTAACGCAGTACCGCAGAAAGCATTTAGGTTATGTGTTTCAGATGTATAACCTGATCGCAAATCTGAATGTTAAAGAAAATATTGAGGCTGGTGCATATTTATCGGACAGTCCGCTTGATATTGATGACCTGTTACATACATTAGGACTCTATGAGCACAGGCACAAACTGCCGAACCAGCTTTCCGGTGGTCAGCAGCAGAGAGTTTCCATCGGGCGAGCCATTGTGAAAAATCCGGATATCCTGCTTTGTGATGAGCCGACGGGTACTATATAAATAGTACAACACTATTCAAAAATAATACCCGTTATATTGTAATCGTTGTCAATCCGGATTTCCTTAATAGCGGATCTCCACAACGTTCTTTTTTCTTCACGGGTTAAAGTGTTGTATAAATTTTTAAAATCAGACTGCAGTAACCGTTCCACAGCTTTAAAATTTGGCGGCTGTTCCATTTCTTTGTCGTTTGGCATCTGCTTCAGGGCAGAGGTGTATATCTCATAGTCTTTTCGATACTCTTCAATGTCGATCAGATCATTTACATATAATTCCTTCAGTTTATTTAACTTTCGTTTTAAGACTGCTTTGCCTTTCGAGGAGGAAGAACGTTTTCTTTTCGCAGCCTGTATTTCCCAGTCGAGCTTGACGCGGTTAAATTCTTCGCTTAAGTGATCGAATAACCATTGTTCCACATAATCTTCGCGGATAGAATGATTATGTATACATCTGCCACGCTGCATGTGCTGTGCACAGCGGTAATAAACGATACCCTGGGAAAGATAGCCGTTTAATTTATGGCTGCATTCGTCGCAGACAAGAATAGAAGTAAAAAGGTATATGCGGCCGGATGGAGCAGTGTGAACGTTCTTTTTTAAAAGAGCCTGTACCCGGTCGAATTGATCGCGGTTGATGATGGATGGACAGAAGTTCGCATTGTATCTGCCGCCGCGGTTATATACACCGGTATATAATTCTTCCGTTAACATCCGGTGGAAAGTAGCGTAGCACCAGTTGATGCCGTATTTTTCACGGATATATTTTGTCGTAGCGCGTTGTGATACGGAGGATTCAAAATAGCAGAATGCATCTTGTACAATAGCGGCATCGTCTGGGATGATTTCCAGTCTTTTTTCGTTGTTTACACGAAAGCCGTAAGGACAGCTGCCGGATACAACGGTACCATGTGCAATTTTGCTGTCGAATACAACATCAATTCGCTCTCCGTCAATATCTGCTTCATTTTGGGCGATGGATAATTTTACGTTAATATAAAGCCGGCCGTTTGCAGTGGTTGTATCATATTCTTCATCCGTTGTTTTCCAGTTGCAGTTGTGGGCCTGTAAGATCTCCATAACTTTGTAATAATCTGCAACAGACCGGAACCAGCGGTCGAGCCTGGCAAAGAGCAGGATATCTACTTCGTTGCGTTTGACGGATTCCATCATGCGCTGGAATTCTGTTCTTTTGTGCAGATTTTTGCGGGCTGTTTTAGCGGCATCTATATATGTGCCGGTGATGATCCAGCCGTGTTCTTTTGCATATGTTTCTAACCGTTCCTGCTGGGCTTCCAGTGAAAGTCCTTTGATTTTCTGTTCTTCTCCGGAAACGCGGATATATAATGCGACCCGGATCACTGCCGGACATAATTCTTTCTTTTTCATGTGATCACCTGCATATTTTAGTGCACCCCGGAAGTATTTTGATACAACCGGGGTGTCTTATTATTTTATCGAAAAATTTTTGATCATTTCCAACGTACCAGTAGAAGCAAGACAAATGCCGTTGATATAATAAAGATACACCCAGCTTTTCCGCAAGAAGAAAGGTCGTGGGACATGAAAATAAAATACATATATCACAATAACCGCAAAATATATGCAATCTATTATAGATGCAGTAAAACCATGTATTATAATCTTAACTTTACCGGTACAATATTTGTAATTGTAAATAAGTAAGCGGGATTGCTGGGTGTCCCGTTCAGGGATTACCCAACACCGCGTTTGACATCTTTTTCAATTGGTGGAAACAGTTTTTCCAATTCTTCCGGTGTATCCGGCACGCTGTCATATAAAGAAACGTCTGGTTTCGGATCTGTAACGGAATTATATTTTGAAATCATCCGCTCTAAAGCTTCCCAGTCTTTCACATCGAACAGTGCAAATGTTTTAAAAATGTTTTTGGCAAATTCATTTTCCCCATGCATGATCTGATCGATCATAGTACTGTATTCAGATTCGTTACTGGTAAACATATCGCCGGTACCATTCAGTAGCCATTCTTCGCTGACATTAAATTCACTGCATATCAGTTTGTATAAGGATAGTTTCTGCTCTGGTTTTTTAAGGCGGTTTAATTCGATGTTGTTAATTGTATCACGACTGACACCAAGACGATTTCCGAACGATTCCATACTTAATTTTAAATATTTTTTTCGAAGTTCTCGTATTCTCTCGTAAGTTTCCATTATATAAAGCACCTCCCTTCTGTGTATTGTGATTTTAATATACAATATAAAAATCTGTACGTCAACACAAAAAATAAATAATTAAAATTATAAAAGTGTTGACATACAGAAAATAAAATGCTAATATCTGTTTATAGACAGAAAATGATTTGCAAAAAGTGTTGAAATGCATAAATGAAAGGAGAACTTTATGAGAGACGATAAGAAAAAGGAACTGATTACAAAATCAGCAGAAGAATTTTCAAAGTTGAACGAGGATAACAAAATGTTCATTTTAGGTTATATGTTCGGTATCCAGCAGGAACGCCAGAGAGCGGATCGTAAACAGCCGCAGACAGCATAAGGAGGTGTCGTGGATGAAAGTGCAGGGGACATTTAATACGCAGCGCTTTTTTGAAACGCTTGCGCGGATCATATCGCAGCGGGAAAACGTGACAGTCACTGTAAGAGTAACGCCGCTTGAAAAAGAAGAAGAGCAGCATCCGGCACTGGAAAATGTCGGATAGATATGAGAGATATCAGAAAGCAGGTGATAACATGGATCGGGACAACAAGCGAGAGATAACAATCTCCATTTCGGAATCTATATATGAAGAATTACAGGGGGCGGCAAAACAATTATCCGGATGGGAACGTGAACAGCTCCAGGGAGCGGAACGAGAGATATCCGATTCATGGGAACCGGAGGATGTGGTAACTGCGGCTGTGATCACATGGCTGTCGGAGAGGAGAGAGTAAAATGAAGCGTTTAGCTTGTTTAGTTTGCTTAACGGTAATATTGATTGTTGGTCTGATGATCGGAGTATTAGGTCTTTGTTTAATAGCTAGCGCTGTCATTGGACATGTAGAAGTTGTAGCGGTAGGAGCATTACTTATTGTTAATCTTGCATTGCTTGATTTGTGTCGTTCCTTATAGGTATGAGAGGACCTTCTTTATATGAGAGAATTTATTATTATTGCAGTAAGCATCGTGTTTGCAATTATCGTGTATCCAATAGTATTTCCTGGTTGGCCAGTCATTTTATCTGTACGTGGTTTGTCAGAACGAAATGCAGGACAGAAATACAAATACCAGATATTGTTTAAATTGCGTAGCTGTAAGGATGTTGAACTGATTTTGTATTCTGACCAGTTGTATAAATGTATGTCGGCAGTTTTCTTTGCAAGGTACATAGAAAAACATAGAGAATATTATAGATTTAGGTATCAGGATAAAGTATACACGATTCCAAAGGAAGAAGTCGAAACAATAGAGTTTACAGGATCTTGGAATATTGGATGGTGGTAGGAAGAACGCTGATTATTACGGCATGGTGACCACATGGTTGTCGGAGGGAGAAGAGTGAAATGAGTATTTTAGCTTTTACGATAATAGCGATAATTGTTAATTTTATCATTGGATTTATCGCTGCTTGGATTAGTAAAAATGGGTGCGTGGCGATAGGAGCAGCAATTATTGCTGATATGATATTGTTTACATTGTATGTGTTTTTGTAGACATGGGATGAATACGAATTATGGGCGGTGATGATATGGATTTAACAACAGGCATTGTATTTGGTGAGAATTATTACGGCGATGAAGTAAATGAACTTGCAGTTGCTTCATTTAACTATGTGAAACAGGACATAGCGGATGTCAAAAAACGATACATGAGTTTAGGGTTTCATCTTCATGAGATGGAGCTGTGCGGATACCATGAAGAATTAGGATATGACAATTTCTATGAGTGTATTGAAAAGAACTTCCATATGGATAAATCCGCAGTATCGCGTGTGATTGCGGTATGGAGGGAATTTTGCTCAAAAGGCGACTCAAATTCCGGGAAGGTGTGGATTGATGACAGATATGAGAAATATTCCTATTCCCAGTTGGTGGAAATGCTGCCATTAAAGGAAAAGGAACGTTTCAAGGTCAATGCTGATATGACAGTATCGCAGATTAGGAACTATAAGAGATCATTAAAAGAAAAAGCGAAAGAACAGAAAAGTTTGACGGACGCTTTAAATACCTTAGATACTTTGGTACAGACATCGAAAAAGAAAAAATCTGTTGCGACGTCGCAATCAGTTCCGGAGAAAAAGGTACTGCCGTATGAGAGAGGCTGCATTACTGGTAAAAGTCCAAGCGGAACCTGTGTGTGCTGTGGCTGTGGCGAAACAGTAGAATGCTGTGCTGACTGTGAGATAGACTGTAATGGAAGATGCGGATGGATCGAAGATAAAGAACCTGTTATAACACAGCCGGAACTTCCTGTCATGAAGAACATGACGCAGAGAGAAGAGTTTATAAACAGTTATAAGTCCTGGAACATTTGGTGTAGAAATGAGTGCACAGAAGAAACATTTTATCGCTATGATCTGCCGGATGGCTATGCAATCGTGGTAAAGAATTATCCGTACTATATAGAATGGACGAAAGAAGAAAGTGAAACAGAAGAATATTATCTTCTTGATTCTGGATATCGTCATTTTGCAGATTGTAAAACAAATATGACAGTGTTAAAAGAGCATTTAAAAAACATGAACAAGAAATAACAACCTGTCTGCACGGCAGCTCCACGACCGTAGCATCAAAGCAATGCAGACGATCGGTTCCTGGAAACGGGAATCAGAAAAAAAAGAAGCCCTGTGACGGCAATCACAAGGCTTCCGGGAAACATTTCTTAGAAATGCCACCAAAACAACAAATTTATTCTACGGCATTTCTAAGAAAAGTTCAATCTGAACAGACGTTTCCCTTTATTAATTTTTATGGAACCTTGATAACTGAATGGACTTGTGCGGGTGGAAGTATGAAATTCAGGACTTTCAGAAAGCCCCATTGACGGGGATAAAACGTAACAGTCACGAAAGAAAGGGGAGAAGACCGTGACGGGGCTGACAGGCTCTCGGCAGTGTGCGGTTATAGAACGCTGCCAAAAGAAAATAAGGGACGCAAATTTGTCCCTTATAAGCACAGGAAGATTATATATTGTTGGAATGTTACGAGGTGATGACTCTTTTGTTAGTAGTTACAATTATATACATAGTATCAATAACTATTCTATTTATTTATTGCTATAAAGTCAAGAAAGTGCAACGGGCTGCTGACAGAAATAGAAGAATATTAATAGATCATGCAACGGCACTTCTGATAAAGCAGGAATATTTTATATCTGCAATATGCAATGGAAATATACATGATCCAGGGTTTACCATAGAAATTTCGCATTTCCTGACAGACTATGTTTTTAAATGTATTTTAAAAGGTACTTTTGAAAGTGAAAGAATTGAAAAGGCGCATTTATGGCTGGTAATGAAATACCCGGAACTGTTTGAAATTTATAATACGATGGAAAATAAAGCATCGCTGACCAGCAGGATGCAAAAATGGGAAGACGTAGAAGAAAATCGGGTAAAGCGTTTTGAATTGGAAAATGGAGATGTGTGGGAAAAATATGTAGTGTGGCGGCAGAAAGCAGAAAGAGAAGGTAAAACGCCTTACGAAACAGACTGCATTTTTGAGGAAACAAGAAGTACGTTTTCTATATGGTGCCATTTAAAAAACAGAATACCATTTGAAATTATGCTTTTTTATGAAAGATGCTATGAAAAAATACGAAGAGGTGTAGCAGGAGTAAGTATGATGGATGATCTGAAAATATTTGAAGAACAAAACGGATCGCTCCAGGAAGAATATAATGCCTGGAGAAGACATGCAGAAAGATCAAATCTGCCACAGTACAAAATTGATTGTGCATTTCAGGAAGCAAGAAAAAATTTTTCCGTATATTGCAGTCTGAAAGAGACAATTCCTTTCCTTGTTATGTGCCGCTATGAATTGATATATAACCTTTTGGAAGGAACAACGATGTGATAAAGCATTCCTGTGTTTATAAGGGATTAATTAATCCCATACAGATTTCACCTGCAGGAGAATCGAGTAACGATGAAAGGAGGAAGATTCCCATGGAAGAGTTTATGAAAGAGTATGGTGGTGCAGTAAAAAGAGGTGCAGTGATTATTGCAATTACAGTATTGATCTTGTTCATTTGCAATCCAACGGAAGGCGGAATTGCTTTGGAGCAGTTCAAAACAGCATTCACGAATTTCTTTACAAAGATGAATGCATTAGGCTGATAAGTAAAGTGGCTGGAGTAAAAAACAGGCGGCAGCAAATGTTCAGTTGGTCTTTGACATTTACATGCTGCCTGTACCTTTTAAAAGGAGGGAAAATTAAATTTGAGTGAAATGTTTGAACCAAGCCCGGAACAGTTTGGTGTGTTCTGGGATTTTTTAATGCAGCCGGATGTTACGGATGTGGATTATAACGGTTCTGCCCTGTGGATCACGGATCTTAAAAAGGGTAAGTACAGAGCAAAAGAAGCGGAAGAAAAAGTTACAGAAAACTTTTTAGATGCCTTTACACATAACATTGCAAATTGTGTGGATGCACAGTTTAACAATGCAAATAAGGTGTTAGAGGCAGATACGAAAGAACTTCGTATCAGTATCATTCATGATTCTGTGGCGGCAACCGGGACAAGCGTCTGTATCCGCAGATCTCCGTGTCTGGTGCGTAATACGATTAACGGGATGTTAAACAGCGGTTTTTGTGAAGAAAAGGTGCTGCATCTGCTTTTAAACTGTGTGAGAGCGGGTATGAACTTTGTATTTGGCGGGGAACCCGGAGCTGGAAAAACGGAAACAGCAAAGTTTTTTATGCAGTTTATTCCGAAAGAAAGCCGTGTGATCACGATCGAGGATTCTTTAGAAATCCATTATCCGGAAATTAATGCCGGAGCGGATGCCGTAGAGCTTCGTGTAAAGGATAACTTTTCCTATACGGATGCGATCAAGGCGTGTTTAAGACAGAATCCGGCTTATCTGGTTTTGTCAGAGGCAAGGTCAACGGAAGTGACATCACTGTTGGAACAGTGGAGTACTGGTGTCAATGGATTTACAACGATCCATCTGGATGATGTGAAGAAGCTGCCAGACCGTATCCAGAGCATGATGAATAATGTAAATGATGCGAGACGTATGGAAAACAGGATTTACCGTTATGTAAATCTTGGACTTCTGATCCGGAAAGAAAATACACAGGATGGAGAGATCAGAAGATATTTAGACCAGCTTTGTTTTTATGCCAGGGAAGATCATGAAAACAGAATTTACATGCTGGTAGAGGATGGGGAACTTGTTTCAGAGGAGATACCGAAAGATATTCTTTTGAAATTAGAACGTGCTGGAATAAAAGAACCGTTCTTTTGTGAAAGTTTTTACAGGTACCGGAAGGAGGGCAGATAGTGACAGGTTTGAAAAAGACACAGATAAAAGAGAGAAAGCAGATCAAAAAAGAAAACCGTGTGGCAAAAAATCTGCTGCTTTTAAATCCGGGAAACCTTGCAAAAGAGGTTTATACATACGGATATCATTTTTCCTGGAAAACGCATTTATTTGTCATTGGTGTATGTATTGCCGGGATGGGAGTGATCGGATTACTGTTTCAGCTGAAATGGGAGCTGCTTGTCATTGTGCTGATCGCCATGTTTTTGGCACTTCCGGCATTTATTCTGGATACCTATAAAAAGATGTATGAACAGAAACGTTTTGCAGATGCAGCTACATACATGGAACAGATGTTATATGCATTCCAGAAAAGTGGAAAAGTGTTATCTGCCTTAAAAGAAACGAAAGAAACATTTGAACCGGGGCATATGCAGGATGTGATAGAGGAAGCAATCGGTCATCTGGAAGCAGGATGTTCCTACAGTGAAAAAGGTGTTTTAAGGGAATCCTTAGACATTGTGGAAAAAGAATATGAATGCCGTAAGATAAAAACACTGCATGAACTTTTGATCAGTGCAGAGGAATATGGTGGAGAGGCGGATGATTCCATTTCCCTGTTATTAAACGATGTGGAATTATGGAAGCGTCGTGGATATCTGCTTCAGGGAGAAAAGAAAAAAGCACATACAAACAATGTGGTATCCATTGTTGTGGCTACAGCCTTATGTGCCGGAACTTTATATATGTTAAATGCACTTCCGGGTATCCTTAACATGGAAGCCCCTTACAATGTGCTTACAACAGGTCTGGTACAGGTCACATCTTTTGGACTTCTTTTATGGATGATCTATGTATATGCAAGATCAGAAAAGACATTGACCAGGAACTGGTTAAAAGAAGAAAGCGGCAGGGACGAAGAATATGTGCTGCGCTGCTATGAAAAAGCCATGTCACAGCAGTATAGATTTGGCAGGAATATTGCAAGACGTGTAGTATCTGAAGAACTTTATGCGGCATTCCCAGAGTGGCTGATGCAGATGGCATTATTAATGCAGCATAGCAATGTGCAGGTTTCAATCGCGAAATCGTTAGATGGTGCACCAAAGATCCTGGTTCCGGAAATAAATGCATTACTGCAGCGTTTGAAAGAACAGCCGAAAGCATTGAGTTCCTACACAGATTTTTGTAAAAATTTCGATATCCCGGAAACAACCAGCTGCATGAAAATGCTGTATGCGATTTCAGAATCCGGTACCGGAGATGCAAAGGTGCAGATCCAGAACCTTTTAGTACAGGTCCAGGAAATGAGAAACCGTGCTGCAGAACGCCGGAATAAAAGTTCGGCTTTCCAGGTTAAGATGTTATATTCGTATCCGGTTTTTGGTGCATCCATCAAGTTGCTGGGAGATCTGGTCGTTGGCATGATGTTTTTATTTGAAATGCTGTCAGAGGCGGGAGGGATGTAGATGAAAAATATAATCAGTGCATTTACAACATTGTTTTTTTATCTGCTCTGTGTATTTGGTGCAGCCGCATTATTAACTGCATCAGCACAGACGGCAGCGGCAAAGGAATACAAAGCGGATGTGATAGCAGAAATTGAAAACAGTGATTTTAACCGGGATGTGATAAGCAGCTGTATTTCGCAGGCGCAGTCAGCAGGGTATACACTGACCGTAACGCCTTCTGCGAATGCAGAGGGGGAGACAGTATCAGCAGATGTAATACTGTCTTATGATTATAAGATGCCGGTTTTTGGCATTGAGAAAACGCATATGACAAGGGGGATCGCGCGGTAATGGAAGAGTTTATAGAACAGATTGGTGAAATGATCTTAGAGTCGGTTCCGGCGTTGGCGGTTCTCACGTTTATGATCAGCGTATATATGGCTGCAACAGCATTTTAAGGATGGTGTATGAAATGGAAGAGATTGTAAAAGAACTTGGAGGAAGCGTACAGACCGGAGCGGTGTCCGTCATAGCACTTGCCATGGCATATGGTGTATATGCCGGATATTTTAAACAGATGATAGAGACATTTTTTAACGGTTTGTGTGGTTAGGAGAATGACATGAAAGAGATCATGAAAGAACACGGCGGTCTGCTGGTCACTGTTGCGGTAACGATATGCATCCTTACGATTATATTTTCTGCAGTAACAGATTCGGATGGAAACCGTGGAATCGTAAAAATCATAGCAGCGCATATGAATACGGATGGGACTGATTACAATGCTTATACAGACTATGGTGCGTATCAGACAGAAATCGCAAAAGATGCACCGGTGATTGAATACCATGGAAGTGGCAGTCTTGCACCGGGAACAGTGAATGTAGCAGATTATGTAAAAGCGCACGATTATAACGGACAGGAGCTTGCGGTTAAACTTTTAAAGTTTTGTGATAAAGATGGAAACGAACTGACAGACCAGATGGATCAGGCATCCGGAACGATCACGTTTTCATCTGCCGGAAAGTATTCTTTTACGGTAAAAGCAGTGGATTCCGGTAATCGGAAAACAACCGTAGTGATCCATGTTCCGGTCATGTAGAAAGGGGCACAAATGAAATTAATCATCAGGGCGATTGTCACAACCTGTATTGCCGGAGTGATCTTTTTAACGATCATGGCGGTGTCAGGGAGGATGAACAGGAGCATGGAATTAAAAAGCAATCTACCGTCTGCTGCAGAAGAGACGGCAGAAAATCTGTTAACAAAAAAGTATAATGTCACAGATAAGAATCAGCTGGAAGCTGATTTTTTAGAAACGCTTGCATATGCGATTGATTCTGATTCGAATATCCGGTTAAAAGTAAATGCAGCGGATAAAGAGAAGCAGTTGTTATCCGTAAGTGTGACAGAGGAATTTAAACACCCGAATGGAAAACCGGGAACCGTGTCATATGACAGGACAGCGGTTGTAAATAAACTTCAGGAAGAAGTTTTGGAAACGTACCAGGTAAGTTATTATCTGACGAACACAGATACAGACTGTTATAAGCGTTACACAGTTTTTGCAGATGATATGGTTCCGGTTCCTAAAGATCCAGTGGCAGAAGGAAAAACATTTACAGGATGGGCAGATGCAGAGGGAAATGCTCTGGATCAGAATATGACGATGACACAGGATGCAGCTTATTATGCAGTCTGGAATTAAGGAAAAAGATGAAAAAGATAAGAAAAAACAGGATGTTAAATATCCTGATTATTGGGATGGGAACATTTATATTTGTGGAAGTATTTTTATTTACGGCAGTGGCAATTTTTATTGTTCACTGCCTTGGAATTTAAGAGAAAAAGGTGTATACTATAAGTATAAGAATAACAAAGAAAACAACATGAAACAATGTTAAGAAATAAACAGGAGGCAGTTATGAAGAGAAAAGAAAAAGGATGGAAAAAAGCAGTCGTATTGATGCTTGCACTTATCATGTGCATCAGTAGCATCGTAGTACCACAGCCGGAGGAAGTATCGGCAAAGCAGGCAATATACATTGATTACTTTGGAGAGGATCAGCCAAAGAATCAGATCGTGTTTGCAACATCGGATGATGCCAAATGGCATAAAACGCAGGAACATTGTTGCAATATTTCTACATACAGACATTATCACTGCATAAAAAAGAAAACTGTTTATGCAGGAGAGAAGTTCACGATCATCCCGGTTGCCATGTTTAAAAATGGAGTGGTAGTAGGATCAAAAAACAGTAAAGACGGTATCAAATCCGGTGAACTGAAATACAAATCCTCGAACACCAGCATTGCAACAGTAAATGCAAAGGGTGTTGTGACAGTAAAGAAAAAAGGAAAATGTAAGATCACTGTGACATCCATCTATGATTCCCAGGTAAAAGGAACATTGAGTCTGACTGTAAGCAAGGGAAAGCAGAAAGCAAAGATCACTTTAAAAGAGAAAAAAGCATCCATCGTTGTCGGAAAGACAACCACTATCAAAGTAAAATCCTTTAAAGGGATCAGCAATAAGAACATTGCTTTTTCTTCCAGTGACAAAAAAGTTGCGACGGTATCATCCAAAGGAAAAGTAACCGGCAAGAAAGCAGGAAAGGCAACGATCACTGTAACTTCCCTAATCAACAAGAAAGTAAAAGCTGTGTTTAAAGTAACCGTAAAAACGGCGGATATGATTGATACGGACTATTCCGAAAAAGGAAAAGGTAAGATCGTCCTCGAAGAAAACAGTGTAACTTTATATCCGGAAAAATCTTTCCATAAGATTTATGATCATTGTGGAGATGCAGAGACTCTTGAATATTATGAGAATGTGGCAAACATAAGACAGCATTTTATTGGAGAGCAGATCTTAGCACAGAAAGAAAAGTACGGGCAGGCGCAGATCAAGGTAAAAAGCATTACCGGAGTAAAGAGCAGTGCTGTTTCCTATAAGTCCAGTAATACAAGCGTGGCATCCGTTTCTTCTACTGGTTTTGTAACACCGAAAAAAGTGGGAACTGCAACGATCACAGTTACGTCAAAAGCCAATAAGAAAGTCCAGGTGAAATACAAGGTAATGGTTAAGAAAAACGACATGGTGCTGGCAGTTGGATTCGATATGTATGATAATATCAAGTACTATGTGAAGAAAAATGAGGATGGAACGATTAAAAATCGGTTGGTGCCGGTTAATGAAGAATTTTTCTCCGCAGATAAGAAGGTTGCAGCATCAAGTGATTCAGCAGATGCTATTACAAGCAATAATAAGATTATCATGACCAGTAGCAATGAAAATGTTTTAAGAGTCAAAGATGAAGGCTATCTGGATGTAATAGGAAAAGGATATTCTATTATTACTTTAAAAACAGCAGATGGACGGTGGAGTTATTCCTGGAAAGTGACTGTCAGCGATAAACAGACTTCCTTTGCTAAATATAGTACAGGTTTCACAACAGGAAGAGGCATGGATGAAGCTAGGGAAAAGGATGGCTGGGTAACTGAGCTTTAAACAACAAGTAAAATTGAATAAGTAAGAAAACTATCAAAATTAATTTTGATAGTCGGAAAAATGAACTGCTTGAAATCTCTGATTACCTTGCAGTTCATTTTTTTTATTTACCACGGTATTTTCAAAATGAAAATATAAATACACAGGACGGAAAGTCGAAAGGAGATCTATGAAAGAAAAAATATTGAAACTAAGCAGATTTTTACTGCTCTGCGCAGTAATGGTTCTGATCACCATGATCCCACAGAACATAAAAGCGATCACGGTAGAAGAAGCAGGAAATGTCTATATGACAGATTCGCGTGCAGGAGATGGTCAGCCGCTGTATGGACGGTTGAATATCAACTATACCGGAAATACGAACTATGATACATGGTCTAACGATATTGTTACAAACTATAACACCTATGACAGTAAAAAAGACCAGTATAAAGCCGCTGAAACGGTATTGAAAAAAGCAGATAACTCCGTGATTGGAAAGAAGATCAAAAACAACAGATCCGCAAAGCTGACAAAATCGTCAGGTGGGGATGGAACGGTACGGGCTGCATATTTGGTATGGCAGGCAAGGACAAGTATAAAAAGATCGACGACAGATGCAGCTGCTTTGGCAAAATCAGAAATCGCCTTTGTACTGCCGGATGGATCGGCAAAACTGATAAAGGCACAGTATGCAACTTATGATAATCGGTCGATCGATTATATAAATCAAAAAAAGGAAAATGGAGTAAATAAACAGTACACTTTTGTCAATATGTATGCAGATGTAACAGACATCATTAATAAAAGTGACAAAATCTACGGAACATATTCGGTATTTAACATTCCGTATTATGAACATATCGGTGGCGGTGAGGGCGCCGGAGGATGGCAGCTGATCGTTGTGGAAAACTGTGATATAACGGTTCCGATGAGAGCAGTACGTCTTAGAATGTCTGCGGATTTTAATATTGATGATGTTTCAAAACACGATGGAGAATGGGTAGAGAAAGATATCAAGACCGGAATGCTTACGAGTATAAAGTCAAAGGCATATAAGGCAAATGATAAAGAGCCGTTAACTGGACAATATCTGACGATTTTTGTGTATAGTGGGAACACGGCAGTTAATCTGACAAAACTGAATCTGTATGCACAGAAAGAAACTGAAAAGTTTAATAAAAACAAACGGATTTTCGGACTGTCAAAGGAAGTGAGTCCATATTTATCGATTAATGGAGAGGCACTGTACGATGAAGTAACGACGACAAGGGGAGATTTGGTTGATTTTACAATTCCCAAAGAGAGTACACAGCCTGCCTATGCAAATGATAAATACACGCTGCAGACCAATACTGGGGATTATACGAAATGGGTTACCATGTTTGTAACGGGTATTGCGATAGATATCTCGGATAATTTTGCAGAAGGAAATCAGGTCACAACGGTAAAGAGTCCTACCACAGTTAACGTTTCACAGAAGATCACCAATAAAACCCTGCAGACAAAAACAGGTTATTACAATGGAAAACTGGTAGTCACATTAGATAAAGCACTGACTCCGACCAATACCAAACCAAAACTCACTGTTTACAACAAGGAAGCGGATAAAACAACCACAATCACCGGTACATGGAATGCGAAAAATCATACGGTAACCTTTGCGGTTGATACACAGGGAGACGAGGGAACAAAATATGCGGATAGTAAATTTAAAAACCCAAGCAGAGGCAGTTATATCAGTTACAGTATCGACTGTACATATGAGAAAAATTCCGGAGTGGATGAATTTAAGAATGGATCTAAGCTGTCCGGTGATTTGAGATCACAAAATGTTGCAACAAAGACTACCATTGATGACATATTATCGGAAGAATCGACAGGAATTCCAATTTATGTACTCACTGTCAAAATCGACAAAACCACGGTCAATAAAGCTGTAACACAGGTATTTAATAATGGGACGGCGATCACTGGTGCCGGTGGCACAGTAAACAGTAGCAGCACGGTATCATCTGGTGATTATTACATGGCATCGTATGAATTGCCGTGTAATGCAAACATTGTTTCCACACCGACCTTTAATACCGGCTGCGTGTTCAGCATGTGGACGGATCTCAACGAAAAGACAGGTGTTTCGACAGAACGCAAGGCAACATCGGACATGGTAAATGATAAAACCTATGCTTATGAAAGACAGATGCCTGCTTATAACGTGACCTTAACGCTTACCGGAGTGTTAGATGAAGCTGTTTATACCGTTCGTCACTGGAAGCAGAAAACAACCGGCATTGCATCTGACCATGATGATAAGAACTATGAACTTACCGAGACAGAGACAAAGAAAGCACAGATCGGAAGCAAAGTAACGCCTGCAGTAAAGACATATACCGGATTTGACAGTCCGAAAACGCAGACGAAAGCGGTCACTGCGGATGGAAAGATGGTCATTGATTATTATTATGAAAGACATCTATATAATGTAACATTAAATGCCAGAACCGGCATTGAAAAGACGACCGGAGGTGGATCGTACCGCTATGGACAGAGTGTCACGATCGATGCGGCAGTAAAAGAAGGCTATCACTGGTTAAACTGGAAAGGAAATTATAAAGGCGGATCCGGTGGGGAGCAGACCGTAGATGCTAAGAAGTTTGTATTTACGATGCCGGCCGGAAATGTCACGATGACAGCCAATGCAGAGGCAAATAAATATACGATCCATTTTGATCCGAACGGTGGAGCCGGACATATCAATGATATTGAAGCAACGTATGATGAAGACGTAACGCTACCGGATGTATGGAATGCAGACGGAACAGCAGCCTATGTGAAATATACACTGGATGGACAAAACGTGACAGAGGATGTGATTGCCGGAGTGATTCCAAAGGCAATGATGGCAGGATATGAAGAGGAAGAAACTGAAATTGAAGATACTGAAACCAAAGATGATGAAAATTCAGATATAGAGGACGAGGATACCGGAAAAGATGGTAATGACGCGGATATAGTAGAAACAGACACACCAGATGACATGGACGAAGCAGAAGCTACGGAAACAGAAGATGATTCTGACGATGCAAATGACGAAGAGCTGGATAAAATTGAAGAAGATAAGAAAGCCGAGGAGCCAAAGAAAAAGGTATATGCATCCATTTTTATGGGATGGGCTTTGGAAGATGGCAAAGATACCTTTATCCCGAAGTGGAAAGCCGGAGATATCGTTCAGAACCTTGTAGCAGAAGATGGTGGAGAGATCACACTTTATGCTGTATGGGATGATTGTCCGTGGATTCAGGCGCAGGATCTGTATTATACCTTAGAACAGGCACAGAGCGGATTTATCACGGAAGAAGAGATTTTAAGCCATGCAACAGCGATCGACCGTGAGGATGGAAGCCCGATTTTACCGGGAACAAACCCGGCTCCAAGTGATCCGGAGGTTTTCACATCCTTTACGATCCCGGACTATCAGGAAAGTGAGTTTACAAACCTGCAGCATGATTTTGCAACATCCGAGAATCTGACTGTAGTTGACCATACAGGAAATACTTATGTGAAACAGATCATGGTGTATGTAGTTGACACAACGCCTGTTGTAGAAAAGCCAGAGGGAAAAACCAGATTTATCAGTGAAAAATATTTTAAATTAGATCATGAACATGGTGGATTAGAAGAAAATTCTATCTGGATGACGAATCCGGAATATCACGCCGCACTGCAGAGGGCATTTGATAATTTGAAAAATGACACGCCAGAAGATGAGTTTTTAATCCCGCATGAAACGATTCTTGAAATGAAACAATATGTCCAAGATCACGGGATCGGAAACAGTAAGGAGCCTGGAACATTGACAGAATTTTATAACCGTTTTATGGCACCGAATAAAGTAGAATAATTGCGACGTCGCAACAAGGGAAGATGGAGAGATAAAACATCTTCCCTGTTAATTGGTTTGGGAGGAAATAAATTGAATAAAAGACAGGCAAAAAAGAGAATGAATAAGGCAATAAAATCTGGTGTGGGTGTATTAATTATAACACAGGCTTGGATAGATGAAGCAGGGAGAAAATGTGATGTTATGCAGAAAAATGCAAGGCTTATTATTCTTAAACGTCCTAAGATTCAATATTCTAAGCCTGCAAAATATCGGAGGATCATAGAATGATAGTGTTAAGAATGATAGCAATAATTATAAGCTCTTTGTTCGGCTGTTATATTGGTCAGAAGATGATAGAAAGATGTTATTTGCTGGATGTATTGCCAGTAGTACAAGTGTTGAACTGGGAAAATGGTAAAGATTATAAAGCAGATCAGATGATAGGAGAAAAGAAAAATCAGCTGGTTTTTATGGAATTTTGCAGCTCATCAGAAATTAGTATACAATTAATATGTGCGGTTGATAAATGGGGCATTAAGCACGAATTGTCGCATATACCTATGTATATTGATAAAAATGTAAAATGTGTCTTTGCGTGCGATGTGGAGAATATGCCGCTAAAAATATATGGTGCACGTTGTGAAAGAAAGGTTGTTTATAAAATAAATGATGCAGATAAAAAATATATTCGTCCTAGGATAAAAATTTTTGACAGATCAGAAATAATGTAAAAAGGAAGATGACAAAAGAGCATCTTCCTTTTTTTTTGTTGAAAAGAATTATTTTGGAGTATCGGCATTAGTTAGTTCATCTGGAATATATTCTAGGATATCGCCGGGTTGACAGTCTAAAAGAGCGCAGATGCATTCTAGCGGCTTTATGCCTATTATTTTATTTTCACGTAAGTATTGAATAGCACTTTCGTTTAAAAGTTTTTCTTTGCGTAATTTATTTGTATTGTAACCGGTTTCTTTTAAAGTTTGTAGTACATCTATTTTGTATTTGAACATATCAGTATCCTCCTTATTTATAAGATACATGAAAAATCGTTCAAAGTCAATACATGAAAAAACATGTAAATATACACAAAAATGCAGAAAATATTACATGAAAAATCGTGCATAATGCGAATTGAAATTACATGAAAAATCATGTATTATAATATCATAAAGAACAGGAAAACAAATTACAGGAGGACGAAAACATGATCTATAGAATTAAAATTGAAGGAAAAGAGTACAACGACAATTATACATTTGAGACACCAAAGGAAGGGGATATCTTGGATGAGTTGAAAGCGATTGTTGAGGACATGAAAGAGGGAAATATCAATAAGCTGGAAATTGAGAGGGAGGTGTAAACATGAGAGGAACAGAGTTATTTATTAATTGGGAATCCGGAAATAAAAACAGTAATGCGATTCAGGAATTTGAAAAAAACGGCATCAACTGGGAATATAACCACTTTGGAACACTTACAGCCGACTTTTACGGCATCGGGATTTTTGAAAAGGTCGATTTTGAACATATCCAAGGCGATGTGTTTGAAATCTGCATAGCATAGTCGAAACCGCCCGCGTGGCGGTCTGCAGGAACTGCCCCACCTGCACCGATGAGACAGGGCATAAAACGAAAGGATGGTTGATTATATGAAGATGATGGCACTTGAAGAAGCGAAAGAATACACACGCCAAAAGTTGGCACCGTATTACAGCAACGAGCGAATCGAGAACGTTGTAAAACAGTATGTTTCCGTTGTCCGCCCAGGCGTTGTCTTAGTTGAAAATAAAAATGTGGGACTTATGGAACTGTATCTATAGGAAAATGAAAGGATGGTTGATTTTATGAAAAAAACTGAACTTATGAAAGAATTTCAAGAGCTTGAAGAAGAAAAACAGGTGCATATTGACGGTATTACCTGGAATAGTAAGAAAAGCGAAATCCAAAACGCTATAGAATGTTTAAAATGCCCGGATGAACTGTTAGAAAAATATCTGATAGTTTTAAGTCTGAAATATGAAAAGATCGGGCGTTTAATCGCTGGTAATGGAGATTTTAAACATCATTCACATAACAGACTTTATGTTTTTAATACTGCAAGGCAGATTTTAGCAGATTAGCCGAAACGCTCCACCCTGGAGCGTCAGCCGCGGGATAATCGCCCGGCTCTGATGATGGCAGATTAAAGAATGGAGGCAGGAAAATGTTAAAAGAATTAACACTTACAGAGTTTAAAGAGAGATTTCCACAGGTCAGTACATATGGCTTGGAAGATCCGTTAAATGTGTTTTTGGAAAACGGGGAAATCCTGATCGAAAGAGAATGGAACGGAGAGGAGTACATTTTGAAAAATGGTAAAACTTACCGTCCGGTATATAAGCCGCTGGATGAAGATAATTATACGATCATCGGTTATATAGAAGATTAGTGCAGGAGGGGATAAGATGGCGAAAGTATACCGTGTGCAGGTTGAAATATTATTGACTGCTGATGAAAAAGCATTGCTTGAGCATTATGTGAAGGAAAATAACCGGAGATATAAAAAACGCGGAGCAACTCGAAACTGGTGGACGCTGGAGAAACTGTTACAGTGTTTATTAAGCGATATAACCTACCAGGCGGTAAAGTATCGCAGCGTTAGGGCTATTTGGCAGAAACTGTCGTGATTTGTCCCTACCTTGTTTACAAATTCACACAGCGGAGGCGCTTGGATGTCTGGCGTCTTCGCCACAAAGAAAAGATCCTTTTTGTTTGTTGATCAAAAAAAACAAAATAAGAGGATACCAGCAGACCTTAGCCGCAGGGTGGAGTTTGTGGATAAGCTGCTGTTTATGGAATCGTTGGTAACTGGGTGGGGAATGTGTGGGAAAATGGTGGGAAAGACGGTTTTTCTTTTCCATGATTTTTCCATGCATTATCCACGCGGTTATCAATGATGGAATAGCTGTTTATCCATAAAATCCACGCTGTTCTTACGGTGTTGCAAGACGGGGAGAGCGGTCGCTGTCCTGAAGGGTTTAGTGCTGTTCCGGAGGGGTGTCCCGCGGCGCGCGGACGGAGTGTAAGCAGCGAAGCGGGGCGCCCCTCCGGGGCGGCGCTAAGCCCTTCAGGGCTTCTGCCGGGCGCGTAAGCGCCCGGCTTAACCCCCGGATTGTAACACGGGGGTACAAATGCGATAGGCGACTCTTAATTACGGGGCACAAATGCCGGAAATACGGCAAAAACTCCGGTAAAAACCTTAGTTTACATTATGACAACTAAGACCCCAAAAGTTGGCATGATGTAAACTATCTGCAAAAACACAAAAAAATAACCTGCCTGCATACAGTATTGCGGGGAGTTGCAGGTATTTTGAATTTTGAAAAAAACGAAACGAAAAAGGAATCTTTTAAGGAGGTGGAGAAGATGGCGCAGACAGAAAACAGTGTTACCGCTTATGATGTAGAAGACTGGAAGAACAAAGGCAGAATACAGATGTCACCGGCAGAGCGTGAAAGCTGGTTAAATGAAGGACAGCTTCTTTTAACTGATTACGCAGAAGGGATCGAACGGGAATGGGAATTGATCAAATTTTATAGTCAGCTCCTTGCGGCGGTGGCGGACTGGTGCATCGTCTTTTTAAAAGGCGCACATGGTCCGAAGTGGACGGACGGACAGGAACTTAATTATAAGCGCAGACGGATCGAATACCAGCAGGAGGAAATGATTGCACACGGCTTTTTTATTCCATCCGAGTTCGCAGATCTGCCGCCGGAGATGGATGTGAATTATATGCGTGGCAGGGAAAATATAAAGAAAAATGCAAAAGCAGCATTAAAACAGATTTTAATGGATCCGGATTATCAGTTTGTAACGGATCATGAGAGTTTTTTAGGGCGGATCCAGACAGCGTGCATGCGTGTGCGGCCGGATGAAGTGACCGGAAGAGTAAGAAAGCTGCAGGAAGCGATTGAAAACAATGATTTCCCTGGAATGCGGCGATATGCAGATTCCGATCCGGTCATTGCAGCGGCAGCCGTCTGCAGGGCAGAAATGGAACCAGCGTTAGATGATTTGAACCCGTTTTAATTGTGCTGATGCTAGGAAAGGAAAAAAATGGGTTATGTGGTGGGAGCCTTATTTTCAGATGAGGCAGCAACCAAAAACAGCTTAATCATACCGGCTGTTTTGGTGGGTGGAAGAAAGAAAAAACACACAGAAGGGAGGAATGTACATATGGGTGTGAGAGTTGTGATCCCGAACATGTCAAAGACGTTCGGAGCACTGCACTATGCCGGTGAAGGGGAAGCAGTCACCTGGAACATTTGCGGGGAAGACGTAAAAGGAAATTTCTACACGTTCTTTGCAGATGCACTCCGCGGGGAAGTCGTGGAGGCTTTAGTAATCGGCGCGAACGGATCCCAGCCGTTTGAATTTGGTGAAGCGGTCGTTTTGGAAAATCCGAGCATCATTGCGAGAAATCACGAGACGCGGAGTGATGGAATGAACAGCCTGCTTTTAATGGCAGATGGCATTTACCGTGAAGCGGATGTCTGCCTGGAAGATGAACCGGATGATGGCAGCTTAGACGAACTGGTAGAAGAATACCTGATGAAACATGGGTACAGCATTGTAAACCGGGATGAATAAGAAAAGACAGATCAGAAAGACAAGTAAAAACACGTAAACAGTAGGAGGAAAATATCATGGAATTAAAAAATGTATTTATTGATGCAGAGAAATCGTTAGGAAACATCACTTTTGCCGGAGCTGGCAGGGAAAGTCAGCAGCGTATAAATGGCGGCAGACATGCAGTTATATCGAGAACTTACAGTCTCTATTCTGATGTACAGCGCGCGGATAATGTTGAGGTTATCATTCCTGGAAAGGCAGGGGTAAAGCATTTTGAATATGAGGAACCGGTAGTGCTGGTAAATCCCCGTGTGGAAATTGAAGGGTACGCGATCAATAACAAGGGTTATGTGAATTATAAAATTTATGCGGATGATATCATTTCTGTGGATGAGCTGGAAGATGCGGGAGTAAAGCAGTGATCCGGTAAAGGGAATTATGTGCAGCACAGCAAATGAAATAAAAGAGAATGATTCAAAAAGAAAAAAAATAAAGAAAAAATAGAAAGATGGAGGAATAAAATATGAGATTTCCAGAGGGATTAGTTGTTGATACAGAGAAAACATTAGGAGAATTAAAGTTTGCGGCATTGCGCAGAGAAAACTACGCGCAGGACGAGGAAGGAAATGTGACCGATGAGATAAAAAAACGTACATATGACCTGAAATGTCAGCGCCAGGGGCACACGATCACAGTCAGTATTCCACCGGAAGCCGGAGAAAAAGCGTTCCCATACAATGCAACGGTAACGCTTGTAAATCCGGTAGTAAGTGCAAGAGCGGATGCGACGTTCGGAGGAAGGGCAACGGCAGACTGGTACATCAATGCGGAGGATATTGTATTGGCAGATGCTGCAGGAAAGCCTGCTGATCAGACAAAAGCTGCCGGAGCAGATGCGCCGAAAACAGCAGATCAGAACAAACCATCTGATAAGACAGCAGATAAGACCGGAACGGATGCGAAAGATGGAGGAAATAAAAAATAAATAACCGGATGGGAGAGTGGAATAGATGAACAGATTTCCAATCTGGAAAGGAAAACGCATCGGGCGTTATGATGACAGGCTGATTTTAAGGTCTGTCATTTTTTTTGCCCTGACCGTTGCAGCATTATCAGTATTTACGATCTGGATGACAGAGAGGAATATCCTGTTTAGGATATTCCTTCTTTTCCTGATCACAGTTTTGTGTCTGCTGGATCTGTTTTATAAATGGAAAAGCGGCAGCATGGTGGATATCCGAAACCGTCAGGCAATGTCGCGGATGCTGCTGGAAAACCGATGGTTTGAGACAGAGCCGTTGCAGCGTTATAGATCAGGCGGCAGAATGGAACGGATCACCTATTTTCCGGCGCTTTATTACAGAAGGAAAAACAGGCATATTTATGTGACAGTTAAGATCACCATGGGAAAATACCAGGATAAATTACTTCATCTGGAAGAGAAGTTGGAAACCGGATTAAATTGTGAACTGGTAAAAAAAGATACAAAGGATATCTGGGTCAGATATGAATTTTTAACAGGAGTGGAAAAGAGCCGGATCGGTATTCAGGATGTAAAAGCAGAAAATGGAGAACTGAATCTGATGCAGCATATCTCATGGAAATATGATAAATTGCCGCACATGTTGATTTCAGGTGATACAGGAAGTGGAAAAACGATCTTTCTTCTGATCGTGATAAAAGCATTGTTAGAATCAGGTGCAGTGCTGCATATCTGTGATCCGAAGAAAGCAGATTTATCTTTCTTATCCAGGATCATGCCGGATGTGCATTACAGTACAGAAAGCATAATGGAATGTGTGGAAACTTTTTATGAAGGAATGGAAGCGCGTTATGATGAAATGCAGGAACATCCGGATTTCCGGATGGGTGCGAATTATGCGAAAGTCGGTTTGACGCCGCATTTTCTGATCTTTGATGAGTATGTGGCTTTTATGGACACTCTTGCAAAAAAAGAATGGGAAGAGGTTATGAAGCTGATCCGGATTATTATCATGAAGGGCAGACAGGCAGGATATTTTATTATTCTTGCGTGTCAGCGTCCGGATGCAAAATATCTCGGAGATGGTGTCCGCGATCAGTTCGGTTTCCGTGTTGCGCTGGGTAGTATGTCTGCAAGCGGGTACACCATGATGTTTGGCAGTATTGATAAACAATTTAAAGAAAAAGATATTGCCGGACGTGGCTATGTAAACACCGGAAACGGTGTTGTAACAGAGTTTTACGCTCCATATGTAGATCCGGGATATGATTTTTTTGCAGAGCTGTCGCGGATCTATGAGAAAAGACAGCAGGAAGGAGAAGCGTGTGATCGAATGTATGAAAACGGCAGCGAAACTGCCGGAGAGGAATGAAGAAAAGACGATTGAAGAAAAAGAAAATAAAAAACAGACGGAACATATTTATATCAGCGGACCGATTACCGGAACATCGGATTATATGGAACGTTTTGAGAAAGCAGAAAAGGAATTAATAGAAAATGGATATTCCGTGATCAATCCGGCGAAAGTCAATGCAATGCTGCCGGAAGATGCGACGTGGGAGGAATATATAAAAGTATCATTGACGCTGCTGTCGATCTGTACCGGGGTGTACATGATGCCGGGCTGGAGGGAGAGCCGTGGTGCAGTGCTTGAGTTTATGCAGGCAAGACGTAATGAAATGCAGATCTATGAGGATATCCCTGGGAGACTGCAGGACTGAATTATAAAATGGGATGGTGGCAGATGTGGAAAAGAACCAGGAGACGTTAAAAGAGATTGAGAAAAAACGCAAAGAACTGGGATTATCCCAGGTAGAACTTGCAAAACGCATTGGTTTTTCAAGAGGCTATTATAACATGCTGATACACGGGAAAAAGCCGGTCAGTGACAAGCTGGCTGACCAGCTGCAAAATGTGCTTCAGGAATACCGGAAAGAAAAAGAAAGCGGCTATAGAATGCAGACAGAAGATCTGGAGGAAGGTTTTAAATCAGCGGATGATGTATGGAATATTAAAGAAGCAGGAGAGATGACAGACGAGTATATAGAAGAAAATGAAGATTCCATTGCATTTGATCCGGTGGAATGGATTACGAACCTGGAAGCCAGACGAAAAAGCTACGGCGTATCACAAAATGAATATGTTGAAACAGCAGGAATCAGCAGGGGGTATTACGGTATGCTGCTGATTGGAAAGAAGCGGGCAACAAAAAAGCTGTTAGAACATTTGGAAATGGTCCTTGAGATATTTAATCCGGATAAAGAAATGGAAATTTTATTTGACTATGTCCGGATCCGTTTCGCAACCACAGATGAAAGACGCGTGATCGAGGATGTCATGAACATCCGGATGCAGTACATGATCGAGGAAGCGCACAGCTTTTACGGTTACGGACGCCAGTATATCTACGGAGATATCACAGTCATGGTATCGCCGGAACATGAAAAAGGGATCCTGCTTGAACTAAAGGGCAAGGGGTGCAGACAGTTCGAAGCGTTTCTTAAGGTGCAGAAACGTACCTGGTATGATTTCTTCCGGACGGCAAGAGAAATGGGGGCGGTGTTTAAACGGATTGATATTGCGATCAACGACCGTGCCGGGATTTTAAATATCCCGGAACTTGCAGAAAAATGCCGTCGGGATGAATGCATCACGATTTTTCACAGTTTTAAGGATTACCAGTCCGGGGAGCTGATAAGGAACCGGGAAGAAGATGCGGCAAACATGGGAAATACATTGTACCTGGGATCTTTAAAAAGTGAAATTTACTTCTGTATTTATGAAAAGGACTATGAACAGTATGTAAAAAACGGCACGCCGCTGGATGAGGCGGAAACGAAAAACCGTTTTGAAATACGGTTAAAAGATGAGCGTGCGGAGGTGGCGGTGGATGATCTTTTGGAGATGGAAGATGTAGCCTGTACTGCCTATTCTATCATCAATCATTATGTAAGGTTTGTAGATGCAGATCCGGAGCAGGAGCGCAGAAACTGGCCGTTAAATGAGCGCTGGGTGTGGTTTTTAAACGGACAGTACCGGAGCATTAAGCTGACGACAAAACCGGAAGAGTACACACTTGACCGGACACTCCTCTGGCTTACAAGACAGGTCGCACCGTCCCTTAAAATGGTACAGAAGCTGGATGATCTCAGAGGCACGCGCCTGGCGAAGGATATGATCGAGGAAGCCAATCTGTCCCCGCATCATAAAAAAATCTTAAAACAACAGCAGGCGGCACTGGACGATGTTGTCACAGCAAGGCAGAAAGGAAGAAAATGGATTGATGATCTTAAGCAGGAATACATGGAATCCTGAAATTGCGGCGTCGCAATTTTTAAAGCGCAAAGCTGGATGTGTTATGGAACATGCGCCATAAAGAAGAAATAAAAAGAAAAAAGAAAAAATGTAACAGTAAACAGACGGCAGAAGCTGTCTTTTTTTATGCGCAAAATGCGCGGAAAGGAAAGAGAAAGATGAATTTTGGACAGGGAATTTATACGTGGCTCATGACGAATATACAGCCTCTGGTTTTAGGAGGGATTATTATCGTTGGTCTTGTGCTTTTATTTAAACACAAGATTGCGGAGCTGATTGTTTTTGCAATTATCGCGGTCATAGCGGTTGGTTTTGTCTTTAATCCCTCTGGGACAAAAGACACGATGTTAAAGATCTATAATGGCACGATCATCGAGGGCGGTGCTCCAGATGATGGAGGGGAATGATCCCTGATAAAAAAATAAGGTGCGGGGCGGGATGCCCTGTGCCTTGGATAAATGAAAAGGATGAAGAAAACCGCCGGACAGGCAGAAAGGAAAGAAAGGGAAGAAATGAAACAGGTAAAGTCATATACAAGCATCTGGAATGTTGAAAAAGTGATACATGCGGTCGGGGATGTTAATCTGCCGTTTCCGGCGACGATAACACAGATCGGGTATTTTACCGGAACGGCAGTTGTATGTCTTATGATTCACAACCTGCCGCCATTTGTGTATATAAAAAGTTTCGTTGTATGGGCTGCGATATGCGTAGGAAATGCGTATCTGATGTCAAAAAAGAGCTTTGATGGCAAAAATCCGTACCGATTTTTATGCGCGGCGTTTAATTATCTGATACGCCCAAAAGAGACTTATGCAGGAAAACGTGTGGTGTATCGTAAAAAGACGGTAAATGAATATATTACCGCAGTGAGGAGGGATATATATGTTCCCGATTAAGTACATCGAAAACAATATGATCTTAAACCAGCAGGGAGAATGGTGGGCGTATTATGAACTGATCCCGTACAACTATGCTTTTTTATCTCCGGATGAAAAGATGGCAGTACATGAACGGTTCCGTCAGATCATGACGGTAAACAGGGAAGGCAAGATGCATGCGCTCTGCATTGCATCTGAAACATCCGTAAGGGACAGGCAGGAACGCTGCAAGAGACACTTAAAGGGGGATCTTAAAGAAACAGCAGAAAAAGTGATCGACATCCAGACAGAAGGGCTGATCACTTCTATGGGTGGAATAGAAAATGAAGTTACCTACCGTTTCTTTTTAGGTTTTAAGCTGATCAAGGGAGAAGAGGAAGTTAGTGTAAAGAAGGTCAAGGAAGATATTTTAGCCGTATTTACAGACTTTATAAACAGTGTCAACCATAACTTGATGGGTGATTTTGTCAGCATAAACAGTGCAGAGATCGAGCGGTATGCAAAACTGGAAGACTTTTTAAGACAGCGTGTAAAAGGGAAGTTTTCCTTAAAACGCCTGGAAAAGAAAGACATTGGCTACATTGTAGAGCATATCTATGGACAACAGAAAACGCCGTATTATAAATATGAGTATTCATTTCCAAAAGAAAAGCTGGAGAAAAAAACGTTAGTCCGCAAGTACGACATTCTCCGCCTGACGCGCTGTGTGCTGCAGGAGCATCAGAAACATATCCGGATGATAAGGGAAGAGGGGGAAAGCTATGTTGCATACCTGACAATCAATGCTTTAATCGGGGAACTGGAGTTTCCATCGTCGGAGATCTTTTATTATGAGCAGGAGCGTTTCCGTTTTCCGGTAGACGTCAGTATGAACGTTGAAATCATGCCGAACAGAAGCGCATTGATGACGGTCAGAAATAAGAAAAAGGAATTAAATGACTTAGATGAGCATGCGTATGAGGCTGGTGCCGATACGGATAATTCCGTGGTAGAGGCACTGGTGGATGTGGACGAGCTGGAAAAGGACTTAGGCAGAACAAAAGAATCCATGTACAAATTAAGCTACGTTGTCCGGATTGCGGCAGAAAACGAAGAGGAACTGGAGCGGCGCATTGCAGAAGTCAGGGACTACTATGAAAATGATTTTAATATTAAGCTGGTTCGACCGTTTGGCGATATGATCGGATTCCACGAAGAATTTATTCCGTCTGGATCAAGATATGAAAATGATTATATCCAGTATGTGAAAGCAGATTTCCTGGCGGGACTTGGATTCGGTGCAGCGCGCATCCTGGGTGATCCGGATGGAAGTTACATCGGGTATGACACGGAGACTGGAAATAATATCTACATAGACCCGTCTCTTGCCTGTCAGAACGTAGCCGGCAGTGTTACAAATGCCCTTGCTGTGGCATTTACCGGAACGCTTGGCGGTGGTAAATCAATGTCTGCAAATAACATTATTTACCAGGAAGTTTTACACGGTGCAAGGGCGCTGATCCTTGATCCGAAGTCGGAACGCGGGAAATGGAAAGAAATGCTTCCAGAACTTTCGGATGAAATTAACATTATCAACCTGACCAGTGATGAGGTCAATAAAGGAATGCTTGATCCGTATGTGATCATGCAGAATAAGAAAGATGCAGACAGCCTGGCGATGGATATCCTGACATTTTTGACTGGTGTCAGTATTAAAGATGGAAAACGTTTCCCGCTTTTACGTGATGCGGTAAAGGCAGTTACAAAAAGATCGGATAGCGGACTTTTATATGTGATCGATGAATTAAATGAGATGGAGGATGAAGAAGCGCATCTGCTTGCAAGCCACATAGCAGCGTTTACCGATTATGATTTTGCGGGATTGCTGTTTTCAGATGGAAAAGTGACGCGTAAGATCAGTGCAGATAAGGCTTTAAACATTTTGCAGGTGCAGGATCTGATGCTGCCGGATTCTGAAAAAAATGTGGAGGAATATACCAGTATCGAATATTTAAGTATTGCGGTTATGATCGCGATCGGAACTTTTGCATTGGATTTTATTTATTCAGACAGGAAAATTTATAAAATCGTTGCTTTAGATGAGGCATGGAGTCTCCTGCAGGTAGCACAGGGAGCAGCTTTATCGAATAAACTTGTACGTGCCGGACGTTCCATGCAGTCCGGTGTGTTTTTTATCACGCAGAGTTCTTCCGATCTTCTGGACGAAAAAATCAAAAACAATATCGGTTTGAAGTTCGCTTTTCATTCCACAGATAAGACGGAGATCCGGAATACATTAAGATTCTTTGGGCTGGATCCGGATGATGAAGAAAACCAGAATGCGATCATGGCATTAGAAACTGGGGAATGTCTGATGCAGGACATTTACGGTCGTGTTGGAAAAGTACACACGCAGATATTGTTACAACATGTATTTGATGCATTTGACACCAGACCTCCAAGAAGGGAGGAAGCTTCATGAAGAAAAAGTGGAGAATGAAAACGAAAAGACCGCGAAAGCTACACAAACGGATCCTGTCAGCATTTCTTGTATGTATACTTCTGACAGGATTGCTTTTATCGGCTGCAAATATGGAAGTATCTGCAGCTTCCGGACTGGTAGATGAAACGATCGATGCTGGAAATCTGTATAGTCAGTACCGGTGGGATAATTATCAGATCGATTTCTATGTGGACACTTCCTGGGACTGGCTTCCCTGGAATTGGATGGACAGGATAGATAATAAGATTTCATCCGTTTTTTATGGAATCAGTGACGGAATCTGGCTGATCAGTGTATTGCTGAGCAGCGGAACGGGATATATTGTGCAGCAGACGTATTCGCTTGATTTTATCGGTGATATGGCAGACGACATCGGAAAGAACATTCAGATCCTGGCGGGCATGAATACCGGATCGAAGAAATTTAATGCGGATGGTTTTTATACCTGGCTGTTACTGTTTATCGTATTGATCGTGGGCGGCTACATGGCATATGCCGGGCTGATCAAAAGAAAAACCACAGAGGCAGTCAGCGCAGCGGTAAATATGCTTGTGATCTTTCTTTTAACTGCCGCGTTTATTGCTTATGCGCCGCAGTACATTAAAAATATCAATGATTTTTCCGCGGATTTAAGCAATGGTGTCCTGGAGCTTGGGGCAAAACTTGTCATGCCGGGAAATGATGAGATGGGAGTAAAAGCAACAGACAAGATCCGGAATAACCTGTTTGCAATTCAGGTCTATAAACCATGGCTGCTTTTGCAGTTTGGTACGACGGATGAAACTGCAATCGAATCAGAGCGTATTGCAGCGGGAGTTGATGGAGATCGTATTAAATCAATTTTATCTGTCAGTCCTGTAACGAATTTCGGAGAAGACCGTCAGACTGCAGTAAAGACAGATATTGAAACTTATAAAAATGTAAATATGACTGTGACGAATGTAGCAGGCAGATTTGGAACAGTTATTTTAATAGGTTTTTTGAATCTGATCATCAGTATTTTTGTGGTCATAATGTGTGGGCTGGTTATATTTACCCAGCTTTTGTTTATCATATTTGCGTTGTATCTGCCGCTGAATTTTATTTTATCCATGCTGCCGACTTATAACGGATTGTTGAAAAAGGCGGTGTTAAAACTGTTCAATACGATTTTAATGCGCGCAGGATTAACACTTCTCATTACGATTGCGTTTTCTCTATCTGCAATGATCTATTCCATGTCAGGAGATTATCCGTTTTTAATGGTTGCATTTTTACAGATCGTTGTTTTCGTCGGAATATATTTAAAGATGGATGAAATTTTATCCATGGTTGCGTTAGGGGATGGCAGTGGTAATAAGCGTGGTCGTTTCTTAAAGAGCATGGGAAGATATATGGTTATGAGAAAACTGTTTGGACGAAGATATTATTCAGGCGGAAGGCGTGCTGCAGTAAGCAGGAATGCAGGTGCTGGCAATGGAACTGACGGTGGAACAGGTGGAAATACCGGAGATGGTTCTAAAGATACAGCAGCGCCTTCAGGTGGAAATGATTCACAGAAGGCGCCGTCACATACGAATAACAGCAATAACAAACCTGTAAGGGAACCGGCTCGGACAAATGAGAATGTGAATGGGACGGAAAACAATGGATCGTCTGAAAATGAAAGAACGACAGTATCTTACGGCAGTAAAACACAGTCTGCAGGTACAAAAGCCGGAAAACGTGTCGGTATGGTTATGGATTCCGGAAAACGCTTAAAAGAACGTTTTGGCATGGTGAAAGATAATGTAAAGAATACACCGACTGAAATAAAATACCAGGCAGGACTGCATCGGAAAGCAATGGAACAGAATGTAAAAGACTTTAAAGAGGGCATAGCTGGAGAACGGAACAGAAGAGAAACGGGACGTCTGCAGGAGCAAAACCGGATTCAGGCAGATGCAGGAAGGAAACGCCGTGAGATGTATCTTGCAAAACGAAGAAGCGAAACTGCGCTAAAACGTTATGATGGAATTGACTTCCACCAACGGATTCCGGTAAATGGAAAAGAACTGGATAAATACCGTGGTGTGGATGGCTTGAACCGCGGCGCAAAAGCAGGAAAAAGCTTTATTGACAGCAGGGGGCAGGTGCGGAAAGCATCAGATGAAAAATTACAGAACATGGCAAGAAGTGAAGAACGGATCAGGAAAAATGACCAGAAAGCAGAACACATAGGAACACCGTTAGAGGATATCCGTTATAAACAGAGTGTAACCCGTCTTCCGTATTCAAACAAGGATGTAAGAAAAGAACTTGGAACTTGCGGAACAATGTTAAGCAGTCCGGATCAGAAAAAATTTAGGAAAGACCTGCATCAGCAGAGAAATGAAGATCATGGGCTGCAGGAGAGAAATGGTGGACAAAATGTAAGAGAAACGGAAACAGGAACAGAGTCTGTACCTGGCAGAACCATTATAAGGTCTGGCGGAAATGCAAAAGACTTAAGAAGTGATGTTTTAGCAGAGCGAAGGAGCGCAGGACATGCAGAACCGCATGCAAAAAAGATAACAGGATTGAAAAAGGATGATCGGAGGACAGACAGGAGGAAATAAAAAGAGATGAAACGTGTAAAACGGATCATAGGTACGTTATGTATTTTGTTTCCTGTTTTTCTGTTTTTGATTTGCGGCGTGATGCTGATCGGAATATCCGATGATGGTGAAGACGGGGATCCGGCGCATGCATCCGGTCTTGGTTTGTCTGACAAAGTAAGGGAATATGCAGCCTTTGTCGGGGATACGGCAGCGGAATACAATATACATGAGTATGAAAAGTATCTGCTTGCCATCATGATGGTTGAGACTGGAGGAGAAGGGAATGATCCGATGCAGTCACTTGGAAACAGTGGACTGACAGAGGAAGAGAAAACTCCTTCGGAATCCATCAAAGCTGCAGTTGCGTATTTTGCCATGTTGCTGCAGAAAGCGGACACGTTAGGTTGCGATCTTGATGCAGTGATCCAGGCATACAATTATGGAGCCGGATATATTGATTATGTATCAGTCAGGGGAAAGGCTCATACATTTCAGTTGTCGTGTGATTTTGCCAGCAGCAAATGCGGCAGCAGAAAAGTAAAGTATAATAATCCGGTTGCAATCGCACAGAATGGTGGCTGGAGGTATGACTATGGAAACATGTTTTATGTATATCTTGTAAAACAATACCTGGAGTCAGAGCCGTTACCGGCAGATACGGCGAATGCAGTTCTTGCGGAGGCTTATAAGTATCAGGGATGGAAATATGTCTGGGGTGGTTCAAGTCCGCAGACATCCTTTGACTGCTCCGGGTTAACGCAATGGTGTTTTGGACAGGCGGGAGTGTCACTGCCAAGGACAGCACAGGAACAGTATGAAGCCGTGCAGCATCTGGAGTTGGAGGAAGCGCAGCCGGGAGATCTGGTCTTTTTCACGAAAACATATAAGACAGACAATTACATCACGCACGTTGGGATCTATGCCGGAAATGGAAGGATGTTTCATGCCGGTAACCCGATCGGCTTTGCAGACTTAAATACGAATTTCTGGAAAGAACACTTTGTATGTATTGGAAGGGTCAGCATGCCGTCAACATAAATGCGATGTCGCAACGGCAGAAAGGAAAAGAAATGGAAAAAGAAAACAAAATGGGACAGGAAAAGAAAGTACAGATAAAAGTAATGATCAAAAAAATAAAAAATAAGGTCTGGCTGTTTTTAAAAAAGATATATACAAAACTGCCGGAAAAGATGAAAGTACATATCCGGAAATTAAAACCAAAAGAAAAGATAAGGGGTGAATATAAAGGAAGTGACCAGGCAGAAGAAATGCCGGTTTTAAAGGTATCTCCTAACAGGGGATGGATCCGGTTATTCTGGATTTTACTTGCAATCAGCATTATCTTAGGAATTTATAATAATTTCACATCGGTTGATACGGTCACGGTTGAAAAAGAGACTGTGATCGAGGAAAAACTGAAAGATACAAATGCCCTGGAGAGTTATGTAAAGGATTTTGCAGGTGTATATCATGCCTGGGAAAACACAGACCGGGAGATCAGCAAGAGAGAAAAAACACTGGAAAAATATCTTCCAGAGACGCTGCAGCTTATGGATCATGGAATGATCACGACCGACTGTCCGACTGCAGCGGAGGTTGAATCCGTAGATATCTGGTCTGTGAAGGATCTTACGGATACAGAATACGAAGTAACGTATGGTGTAAAACAGCGGATATCGGAGGGTGAACAGACCACGGATCAGAGCAATGTGTATCAGACAGTGGTACACAGAGATGAAAATGGAAAAATGTTAGTTGTAAAAAACCCGACAGCGTATGCACTGCCGGGAAAATCTTCTTATGAAGTAAAAGCGAAAGAAACAGACGGGAGTATAGATTTAAAAACCCAGACGCAGATCGAAGATTTTTTGAATACGTTTTTCAAGCTGTATCCCCAGGCATCGGCAAAGGAACTCGTCTATTATGTAAAGGATAGTGTCCTTCCGGCGATCGGAAAGAATTATGTATATGATGGACTGGCAGGAAAAGCCTATTATATGGAAGGTGATCAGACGAAAGCAGAAGTTTATGTAAAATACCTGGACCAGGATCTGAAGATCACGCAGGTCATGCAGTATAAACTGACGCTGGAGAAAGGGGATAACTGGAAGATTGTGAATGTAGAGTGAAAAAAGAAAATGAGAGATAGCAAAAAGACTTCATTCTGGTGTAATGCTGGGGTGGAGTCTTTTTTAGTGTTAAAATGTTATTTTATAAAATAAAACAAAATAAGAGGACACTAGCAGACCTTAACCGCAGGGTGGAGTTTGTGGTTAAGCTGCTGTTTATGGAATCGTTGCTAACCGGGTGGAAAATGTTGTGGGAAAATGGTGGGAAAGAGATTTTCCTTTTCCATGATTTTTCCATACATTATCCATGCGGTTATCAATGATGGAATAGCGGCTTATCCATAAAATCCATGCTGTTCTTTATAATAGATGTTGTTTATTGTTTGTACTAACAGTACACTACCCACCGGAGCGCTCGATTACAATACCTCCAAGGAAATATTAAAGCTGATTGAGGATGTCAATGTCAAATATGGTAATACAGTTATCATGGTTACACATAACGAGGCAATCCGGCATATGGCAGACCATGTCATCAAACTCCGTGACGGGGCAGTGCGTCATAACGATATCAATGAACATAAAATTTCAGCGGCAGATCTGGAGTGGTAGGGAGCTGTACTGGCGCACAAACTTGTGATGCGCTTAAAAACAGCGCAAGAATGGAGATTAGTATGAAAAAGAAAAGAATCAAAAATCCGCTTATCAGACGAATACCGAGAGAACTGACAGGAGACTGGAAAAAGTATCTTGTGGTAAGTCTGTTCCTGATTCTGATGATCGGCTTTGTGTCCGGCATGTATGTTGCAAACGAGAGCATGATGACAGCGGCTGATGAGGGTGTTGGCAGATACAAGCTGGAAGACGGACACTTTGAATTAAAAAAGAAAGCAGACGAAACACTGCTTGATGCAATTAAGACAGGCGATAAAGCAGATGTCAGACAGTATTACATTGATGAGGCAAAAAAGAAGCTGGATAAAAAGTTCGATAGTGAATTTGAAGAAAAGTTCAAAAAAGAATTTGATGAGAAGTTTGAAATAGAATTTAGGGAAAAATTTGATGCAGAGTTCCAGTCAGAATTTGATGTTTCTTTTAATGCACAGATAAAGCAGATGCTGATGGCGCAGGGACTTGATGAAACAACTGCGGGAGTTATGCTTGATACAGCAGTGACACAGGCAAAACAGTCCGGGCAGTACAACAAAGCCTATGATACAGCATATGAAAAAGCATATCCTAAGGCACATGATGAGGCGTATGAGAAAGCGTTTGATGAGGCACATGACGAGGCATATGAGAAAGCATACGACGAAGCCTGGAACAAGGTTTTAGATGAGATCAACGAGAAATATGCGGATGCAGAAGAAAAATATGAATTGAACGATCCTGATTTTAAGGAAACTCCGGTTCATCTGTATGAAAATTTTTACAGGGATGAAGAGGAAGATCATGACAACGACGAAACTTCGGATGGAACAGTCCGTGTTTTTGCAAAGACAGATGATATCAATTTTGCATGCCTGATGGACGGAAGTTTCCCGGAAAAAGAGGATGAAATTGCCATTGACCGTATGCATGCTGACAATGTCGGGATAAAAGTCGGCGATGAGATCACAGTCGGAGAAGAAAAATATCAGGTCGTTGGTCTGATCGCATATGTCAACTATTCCACACTGCACGAAAAAAGCACGGATCTGATGTTTGATGCCTTAAAGTTTAACGTTGCAATGGTAACAGATGAGGGATTTGCAAAGTTACATAAGACGATTCATTACGATTATGCATGGAAGTATGAAAATGAGCCGTCAGATGAAAAAGAAGAGAAAAACCAATCGGATGATTTTATGCGGGCGTTGCTCACACAGACCGTGGTAAATGACAATGAGATTGAAGATTATGTGCCGAAATATGCAAATCCGGCGATCAATTTTGCAACCGATGACATGGGTTCGGATGAGGCGATGGGTGGTGTGCTGCTTGATATTTTGATCGTCATTATTGCATTTATTTTTGCTGTCACGATCAGCAATACGATCACAAAAGAGTCCCAGGCGATCGGTACGCTGCGTGCATCCGGTTATACAAAAGGAGAACTGGTACGTCATTATCTGTCCATGCCGGTCATTGTCACGCTGATTTCCGCATTAGTCGGAAATGTGCTTGGCTATACGGTATTTAAAGATGTTGTGGTATCCATGTATTATAACAGTTACAGCCTTCCGACCTATGAGACGATCTGGAATCCGGATGCATTTTTTAAGACAACCCTGATACCGGTTGTGCTGATGTTTATGGTCAATCTGATCGTCATTATTAAAATGATGCAGCATACACCGTTACAGTTTCTGAGGCATGATCTGAAAAAAACAAAACGCAAAAAAGCAATGCGGCTGCCACATTTTAAATTTTTTAACAGATTCCGTCTGCGCATCATGTTTCAGAATGTGGCAAATTATCTGATTCTGTTTGTGGGAATTTTCTTTATCATGGTGATGCTTGCAATGGCAGTGGGAATGCCGGATACGCTTTCTTATTACAAAGAAAATGCAAAAAATATGATGTTTGCAAAGTATCAGTATGTTCTGAAATCTTTTGAGGATGAAGATGGAAATGTACTGACGACGGACAATAAAGACGCAGAAAAATTCAGTATGTGTTCTTTGCAGAAAAAAAGCGATGTAATAGATGAGGAAGTCTCTGTTTACGGTATTTCAGACGATAGTAAGTATGTAGAAATAAAAGGTATGCAGTCCCTGCAGGAAGAGGAAGTTTATATTTCCAGATCATTTTCAGAAAAATATGAACTTAATGTCGGGGATACCGTTTCACTGGATGAAAAATATGAAAACAAACAGTATACGTTTACGGTAGCCGGAATTTATGACCAGTGCGTAAACATTGCAGTATTTATGCCGATTGAAAATTACCGCATGGTATTTGAGCTGGATGAAGAGGCATTCAGTGGATATTTTTCAAATGAAGAGCTTACAGATCTGTCGGAAGATGATATTGCAACGGTGATCACCGAGCGTGATATCACAAAGATGTGTGACCAGTTAGATCATTCCATGGGATCTTATATGGATTATTTCCAGATACTTTGTATCCTGCTTTCCGCAGTTTTGATCTATCTTCTGACAAAACTGATCATTGAGAAAAATGAGAATGCAATTTCAATGACAAAGATTCTTGGATATGAGAATAAAGAAATTGCCAGCCTGTATCTGCTTTCCACAACGATCGTGGTTGTGATCGAAGATGCGGTCAGTGTTGTACTTGGAGCGTTTGTTATGAATCTGGCATGGAAGGCGATCTTGTTTAGTTACAGTGGATGGTTTGCATTTGTGATCCAGCCAGCCGGATATGTGAAAATGTTTGCATTTGTGCTGATCGGATATCTGTTTGTAATGATACTGGACTTTATGCGTATCAAAAAGATCCCGATGGATCAGGCACTCAAAAATGTGGAGTAGAGATTGCTGCTGTGCATATTTATTGTGTGACCGGTAACGAAAGATTTTTCGTAAAAATTTTTGGTTGCATTAAAAATGGCATTGTGCTACTATTGCAATAGAAATTTAAAGGAGAGGAACCAATGCGGAGATAATTTACTTTTGAAACATGAAAGAAAACAGAGTCAGCAAGAGAATGTGTGTCATATATGCCATACGTTTGTCTGCTGATTCGGGATGATACATGGCATATATTGCACCGGTATAAGGAATAAAGTGCATGATATGTTGTGTAAATCTGAAGTTACAGCAGTATTGCAGAGGTGCAGTACTGCATATCATGTTGCCAAAAGTGGATTTGATTCTTGTATCCTCTCTTTTTTGTGTTAAAAAATGGCGGAAACGGACATTTTGTTGTCCGGGACAATCGATTTTATCTTACAATGTGCAATCTATTGTCTGCCAGATGTGATCATAAAATATGTGAGGTGTAAGAAAAATCCCATGGCAGCATGGGATTTTTTTAATTCATAGGAAATTACGTCCTATGAATTAAAAGCCCTCCGGGCGGGATGCGCATCTCGCAGAGTAGAAGTTAGCTGTAAACAGCACCGCTCGAGCGCGAAAGAGTCGCAAGCGACTCTTTGTTCTAGGAGGAAAATCCTCTGCTCGCCAGTGGGTTCGCATTTTGCTCCGCAAAACTAGGAGGATAGTGCGAAAAATAAGATTTTTCACACGCAAGATTTGTGCTTACGCACAAACTTGAGATGCGCTTGAAAGCAGTGCAAGAATGGAGATTTTTATGTCACAGATTCAGGTAACAGATCTCACATATGGTTATGAGGGAAGTTTTGATACGGTTTTTGAAAACGTATCTTTTGGGATTGATACGGACTGGAAGTTAGGTCTGATCGGGAGAAATGGAAAAGGAAAAACAACTTTTTTAAATTTGCTGCGTGGAAAATGATTTTCTGCTGATCGATGAGCCGACAAATCATTTAGATATGCATGCAAGGGAATGTGTGAAAGAATATCTGTGCGGCAAAAAAGGGTTTATTCTGGTATCGCATGACAGGGATATTTTAGATGCCTGCATTGATCATGTGCTGGTTTTAAACCGAAAGACGATCGAGGTGCAGAGCCGTGTGACACAGTATGAACGCCGGATGGAACGGGAAATACAGGAAAAAGAGGGCCTTTTGCAGGATATCGAGCAGCCGGTCAGCTTAAAACTTATGCCACTGTCTTATCATAAGGAACGCCTGATCTCCTGCAAGGAACTTTCGGTGCGGTATGAAGGTGCAGAGGACGATGTATTGAAAAATCTGACCTTTGAACTGGTGCAGGGGGAGCGTGTCTTTTTACATGGAGAAAACGGATGTGGAAAATCGACGCTGATCAAGACGATTCTGCAGCAGGTAAATATCGGACAGGCAGGTTATGAGAGGAAAAATGTGCAGCAGATCAATACACAGCAGTCAGGCAGCAGTTATGCAAAATTGCTTGTGACAGACGGAGAAATCCGAACAGCTTCAACGCGTGTCGTGGAACTGTAAAGCTGTGATCCGACCGTTTTTGTAATCTGGCGATCAGAAGAGGAGGATAAAAAATGTTAGAACGGATTGAAAATGTAAATGAACAGGTGATAGAAAAAATGTTTTTATTATATGCAGAATCCATGGCGGATATGGAGAGGGAATTTAAAGATCGTGATGAAATGGAGGCATCATATGCGGCGTTTTTAAAGGAGTTTATCGAAAATCCAAAGCAGATGGTGTTTGTTGAAACTGCAGAAAAACAGTGGGTATGCGGACTTAGGGCAGTTGAGTCAGAGCCGGGGAAATGGTTTCTTGAGGCAGTTGAGACGATGCCGGGGCATAGAAACAGAGGATATGGTAAAAAACTGATACGTCATGTAACGGAGTTTTTGAAAGGCATAGGCGCAAAAAAGATAGATTGCATTATAGGAAAAAGTAATTTATCATCAATAAAAATGCATTCGGATTGTGGATTTAAAGAAACGAAGGAGCCGCCGGTAAATTGTTGGGGAGAGCTTGAGGAGGGAAGAATTCTTTTCCGGCTTGAAATTTGATCATATGCCATTTTGCACATGGTATAATCAATGAATTTATCTGCCATATGCTCAATCGCTGATACAGGAGAGAAAAGAGGAACACAATGATAAATATTATACAAATCAAAGATCTGGATGCCCCGGAGCTGCAGATTTATTACAATTTAAATGAAGCACAGCTTTTTCACTATTTTGAGCCGAAGCCGGGGATTTTCATTGCGGAAAGTCCGAAGGTGATCGAGCGTGCCTTAGATGCCGGCTGTGTGCCGATGTCATTTTTGATGGAAAAAAAACATGTGGAGACACAGGCAAAAGAAATCCTTGTGCGCTGTGATAAATTACAAAGCCGAGATCTTACACAGGAGTCTTTGGTTTATAGGGAGGATGAGCATGTAATCCCGGTTTATGTGGCAGAAGTTGAAATGCTTGCAAAAATCACAGGATATCAGCTGACACGCGGCATGCTCTGTGCCATGTACCGTCCGGCACTGCCTTCGGTGGAGCAGCTCTGCAAGAATGCAAGGCGTGTTGCAATTTTGGAAAATGTGGTAAATCCAACAAATATCGGAGCAATTTTCCGTTCTGCGGCGGCACTTGGAATGGATGCAGTTCTTTTGACACCAGCCTGTGCAGATCCGCTGTACCGGAGAGCAAGCCGTGTCAGCATGGGAACGGTATTTCAGATACCGTGGACATATTTTGATAAAAATGCATCCTGGCCGGACGGTGCGATGGGTGTGCTGCATAAGCTGGGATATAAAATGGCGGCAATGGCACTTCGGGATGACTCCGTGAGTATAGATGATGAAAAAATGATGGCGGAGGAAAAGTTAGCAATCGTTCTCGGAACGGAAGGTGACGGGCTGGCAGATCACACGATCGCAGACTGTGACTATACGGTGAAAATTCCGATGACACATGGTGTGGATTCACTGAACGTGGCGGCTGCAAGTGCGGTGGCATTCTGGCAGCTTGGGATGAAGTGCGAACAGTAACAAACTGACTTCTTAGAATGACAGGCATAGATCGGATTATTGTTTCGTCTGACGATAAGGTGACGGCAGGGGAAGAGAATTTTACAGTGGAAGTCAGCCGGTATATTTATGACACAGGTGATTTTCACGGAAAGATGTGATTATATGAAAGTAGTAGCAGCAATCGATTCATTTAAGGGAAGTATGACGTCCATGGAGGCTGGAAATGCTGTAAAGAAAGGAATTCTGGCAGCAAAACCAGATGCAGAAGTATGGTTAAGTCCGCTCGCAGATGGCGGTGAAGGAACCGTGGATGCACTGATCGAAGGTTTGGGAGCAAAAAAAATACCGGTTACCGTGGCAGGACCGCTTGGAGAAAAAGTGTCGTGTTATTACGGTTTTTTAGAAGAGACAAAAACGGCTGTCATGGAAATGGCATCTGCCGCAGGAATCACGCTTGTGACAAAGAAAGATCCATTGCGTGCATCTACCTATGGAGTGGGGGAGATGATTGCAGATGCCCTGAAACGCGGCTGTAAAAATTTCATGATTGGAATTGGTGGAAGTGCAACCAACGATGGCGGCATCGGAATGTTAAAGGCGCTTGGATTTGAATTTTTTGATGAAGATGGAAATGATGTGGGTGAGGGCGCGGCTGCGCTTGCAAAGATTGAGGTGATCCGGACTGAAAATAAAAATCCGCTGCTTTCCGGTGCAGAATTTCAGATTGCCTGTGATGTGAAAAATCCGCTTTGCGGTAAACAGGGTGCAACTTACATATTTGGGTCACAAAAAGGTGTGACGGAAGAGCAGAAAGATCAGATCGATGAAGCAATGAGACATTATGCGGATGTGACCAAAGAAAGTCTTGGATGTGACTTTGCGGACTGTGAGGGCGCTGGTGCAGCGGGAGGACTCGGATACGCGTTCCTTTCGTATCTTGCGGGAGAATTAATACCGGGGGTGGAACTGATTTTGCAGGCAACCGGTCTGGAAGAAAAAATGAAAAATGCGGATGTTGTGGTGACCGGAGAAGGACGTCTGGATGCACAGACGGTTATGGGGAAAGCACCGGCCGGTGTTGCTGCGCTGGCAAAAAAATATAATGCGAAAGTCATTGCATTTGCAGGGAGTGTTGCACCGGAAGCTTCCGTCTGTAATCAGGCAGGGATTGACGCATTTTTCCCGATCGTAAGAGGCGTGACAACATTAGAAGAAGCAATGAAAAAAGAAAATGCAATGGAAAATATAGCCGCCACGGCAGAGCAGGTATTTCGGCTGCTGTGAGGGAAAAGAATGGAGATTTGTGTGAAAATACATTTTTTCACACGCAAGAAAGGGGGTTAATATGATTCGTTTTGAAGAAATTACAACAAAAAATGTCTGGGATGTATGTATGATGATGGTCTTTTGATTGGTTTTGTGATGCTGGGCTATGGGAAGACCGGCGATGAAGATGATCCTGAAATAGCAGAGAATAACTACTGCCTGTGCCTCACTTTGAATTGACGGAGTACTGGGCAAATGAATTACTTCGGCTGGTGTTAGAAGGTAGGTAGTCTATCAAAGATAGAGGAGTTAGTGTAAAAGTAAGATTTTACGCAGGAATGGAGATAAATATGAGATATAAGATCAGTCATGCCCTCGTGCAGTTTGGCGGAGATGTGATCTTACGTGATGTCAATTTTGAGGTGCATGATAAAGAAAAAATCGCCATTGTAGGACGAAACGGCTGTGGAAAGACCACGCTGCTGCGTCTGATCGCGGGCGATATTTCGATGAATAATTTAGACAGCGATGAAGAATGTGGTATTACGATGGCAGGAAAACAGGAGATTGGTTTCCTGCGTCAGGTTAATTTTACGGAAAAAGATGTGACCGTGGAAGAGGAAATCAAGAAAGTATTTGAGCCGGTGTTTGCGTGTGAAAAGCGGATGCGGGAACTTGAAAATGAGATGAAAACTTCCGCGGACAAACAGCTTTTGCGCGAATATGACAACTTACAAAGCCGTATGGAGGCAATGCGGGGATATTCGTGGCAGCAGGATATGGAGACTATGTTTCAGCGGTTCGGGTTTGCGTTAGAAGATCTGAAACGCCCGATCGGAAGTTTTTCCGGTGGACAGCAGACGAAAGTGGCATTTATCAAACTGCTGTTAAAACGTCCGGATATCATGCTGCTCGATGAGCCGACCAACCATCTGGATCTTCCGACAATCGAGTGGTTAGAAGGATATTTAAAGACTTATGATAAGGCGGTCATCATTGTTTCACATGACCGTATGTTTTTAGACAAAGTGATTGATGTGACCTACGAGATCGAATATCATGAGATCAAGCGTTATGCCGGCAATTACACGGCATTTATGAAGCAAAAAGAAGAGGCACTGATCAAACAGGAAAAAGACTATGAGGAGCAGCAAAAGGAGATCAAACGTCTGACGGACTGGATCGAAAAATGGAAAAATACGCCGACGAAAGTGGCGGCGACACGTTCAAAGCGCATGGCGATCGAACACATGGTAAAAATCGAAAAGCCGAGACATTTTGATACGAAAGCATTTCATGCGAGATATGTACCGCGCATGGAAAGCTACACGAATGTGATTCATGCCCAAAATCTTGAGATCGGTTACGATACCGTCTTAAGTAAAGTCTCATTTCTGCTTCAAAAGAAAGACAGACTTGCAATCATTGGGGAGAACGGTAAAGGAAAATCCACACTTTTGAAAACCTTAGTCGGCGAACTGCCTGCGTTAGGTGGTGAATTTTCATTTGGACAAAATGTAGAATGGAGTTATTTTGACCAGCAGAAAGCAGTGCAGGAGCATTTCCGGGAAGATCAGACCGTGCTTGAAAATTTCTGGGAGGAATATCCTTCCTATATGAGGGAGGAAGTCCGCAGTGCACTGGGGGGATTTTTATTTTCCGGAGAAGATGTAGAAAAGAAGATGGGACAGCTTTCCGGCGGAGAAAAAGTCCGTCTCGCACTCTGTAAAATGCTGCAGACCAAACCGAATCTTTTGATCTTAGATGAGCCGACGAACCATATGGATATTGTTGGAAAAGAGGCGTTAGAACAGATGTTAAGAGAGTACGAGGGAACAGTACTTTTCGTCTCACATGACCGTTATTTTATCAGCAGGATCGCAACCGGGATTTTGGAGTTTTCCGAGAGTGGTGTGAAACAATATGCCATGAGCTATGAGGAGTATCTTGCAGAAAAACAAAAAGAGATGGAGATTTCCGGAAAAGGGCGAGGAATGTCACAGAGTGCGAGGTATGTGTCAGGAAATGATACACAAAATTCTGTGGGGAATGAGAAACACAATCAGCATCAGAGTGGCATAAAAACAGACGCAGATGTTCCTACTTTAACGGATGTGTTTGACAAAAAAACTTATTACAATCCGGGCAAAATCCGTTCAAGACTGCAGCACCAGTTAGAAAAATATGAAAAAATGTTAGAGGAGAGCGAAGAAAAACTCGCTGAAATAAAAATGCAGTTCATGGATCCGGAGCTTGCCAGTGACTATCCGAAGCTGATGGAACTGCAGAATGCACTTGACGCAGAGGAAAAGAACCAGGAGAGTCTGTTAGAGCGGATGCTTGAGACGGAGACAGAACTTGCAGAATTTGAGGAGGATTGAGAATACAGACATGAATCAATTAAAAAAGAACACAGCATACTACCATCTTCCAGGCCTGTTTGAGTTTTATGAATTGTACCATGTGTTTCTGCCACTATTCCATGAACACAGAGAATACTTTTACGACTGGTGTGAGATAGGTTCTGTCTATGGTGCTCCGTCAGACTGTATCTGGGGCGGAGGCCGTACCTCGTTCGGAGATCATGATCCGCGGGAGGTTTTAGCGCTGATGCAGGAATATGGGATTTCAGCGCGGCTTACATTCAGCAATTCCCTGCTTGGGCAGGAACATCTTTGGGATAAGAAATGCAATCATCTCTGCACTTTATTTGAGAAAAGTGAGGGTGTCAGAAATGGTGTCATTATCTATTCGGATCTGTTGCTGGAATATCTGAGAAAAAATTATCCGGGATTTTATTTTGTTTCCTCCACCACCAAGGTTCTGACGGATTTTGAGCAGTTCGTAAGGGAAGTAAACAGGGAAGAGTTTCTTTATGTCGTACCGGATTTCCGGTTGAATAAGGTTTTTGATAAATTAAGTACATTGACAGGGGCACAGAAAGACAAAGTGGAATTCTTATGTAATGAATGCTGCTGGTTTGGCTGCGGGGACAGGAAAATCTGTTATGAAGCTGTCAGCCGCAAAAACCTTGGAGAAAATGGTCCGGATCACCGCTGTGCAGCTCCGGATGCAGGGAATGGCTATCGTTTTTCGAAGGCAATGGAAAATCCCGGGTTTATTGGAGTGGATGATATGAAAAACAGCTATCTGCCGATGGGATTTTCCAATTTTAAAATCGAAGGCAGGGGACTTGGCAGCGCCCTGATTCTGGAGTTTCTGCTCTATTATATGACAAAACCTGAGTATCAGCTGCAGGTCAGAGAGGAGATATATCTGGATAATATGCTGGATCTTTTTTAAATAAGTCCCTTTAACACTTTCTTGTTATGGTACATCATCTCATCTGCACGTTCACGCACTTTTTCTATGTCGGCATCATCCGGTGTGGCTAACGCATATCCGCATGCGATTCCAACTTCGGTTGGAATGATATTTTTATTATTGAGTATCGCAATATCCTGCTGCATCTTTTGGATAAAACGTTCTATCTGGAATTCTGCCGCATCCGGGATGAGGCAGCAGAATTCGTCGCCTCCGATACGGTAACATTTGCCAAACCGATCAAAAGTGGTTTCTATGATATGTGCAGAATGAATGATATAGGCATCCCCCGAACTGTGACCGTAGTTGTCGTTGCACATTTTGAGATTGTTAAGATCAAACGTTACCACCATATAATTTTTAATATTCTTTTCATTATATATAAAGTAGTCATAGGCATTTCTGTTGTAAAATCCTGTCATGGAATCATTCAGTGCAAATTGTTCGAGTTCCTCTATCCTGCGCCCTTTTTTCAAGCTGGCGACAGCCTGTCTTGCGGACTCTAAACCGAGGATTATAATAAATACAAGGAAAGATAATCTTCCCCAAATTCCGGAATTATTTCTTGTTTTGTAATAACTGGCAATATCCACAATAGTTGCAATGACGACGAAGGCAAGAGCTGCCATGCAGACTTTCAGTCTCTGATCAGCCTGTTTTTTTATAATTTTATATATGATAACTGTGATCAGATAAATCAGCACTATACAAATGGAAAGGTGAGTGATCCAGACGCTTCTTCGAAACTCATAGAATCCGGTAAAGTGCAGCAAGCTGCAGATAACTGTCTGAAGCATACACAGATTGCAGAAGATCTTCCAGATTTTATCATCATTGATCTCAAGGAAGCTCTTTACAAACATCAAAAATGGGATAGGCATTATCATCAGAAACATAAAAGCAGCAAAAGCAGATGATCTTCTGTTTAGGAGCATCAGAGAACAAACATCTGTCTCATTGGTGGCCCAGAGTCCAAGCAATATGGAGAATATCCCCAGATAAAAAAGAGTTCCGTCTATATGGCTGCTGTTGTGAATAAACACCCAGTAACACGTGATAAAAAAACCGGCTAACAGAATAAATACACTCGCTATAAAAGTGGGCATAGACTGACGCAATATGCCTGTATAGATTTCATTTCCGGTTCCTATATAATATTGTTCAATTTGACCGGCTGTTTCCGGATAACAGGGTTTCAGCCTGACTATGACTGTTTCTGTATATGCCGGCAGTTTTACAAAATTCCAGACATTTCCTGTTGTATGCCCCCATATTCCACCGGAATCATCCAGATTGTATATTACGTTGTTTTTAGTAAAAACGGTCACATGCTGATGTGAGGTAAAAAATACAAGTGAGCCTCTGCTGTTTTCATTGCGGTTAATGTTAAAACTAAGCAGTACCATTCCATCATCCAGGTATTGTATTTTGTCAGGCTGACGTGCTTTGAGTTTGCTTACAGAGGCTGCATCCTGATTTGTAAATATGGTACAAAGCAGGAGCATGATAAATAATGTCAAAATTACGCCTGTCAACATTTGCTGTGCGTTTTTTTCTTTATTTTGTCTTAAGTTCATCTATGATCAGATCTCCACAAATAATATTTTTACTTTATTTTACCATGTTATGGGATAATATTCTATAATATTGCGTGGATTTTTGATGGCGTTCAAGATATAATAAGACTGCCGGGCGAAGCTCGTGCAGATCATGATCATGAAGCATTGCTTCAAGATATAATAAGACTGCCGGGCGAAGCGAGTCAAGATACTTGTATAAGTGGCAAACGGCGAATTGGATAAATAAAGGAGCAAAAAATGTACACACTATTATTACTGTTAATTTACATGGCATTTATAAGTCTTGGCTTACCGGACTCTCTGCTTGGTTCGGCATGGCCGATCATGCATGAGGCATTTTCGGTGCCGCTGTCCTATGCGGGACTGGTCACAATGATCATCTCTGCAGGGACGATCTGTTCAAGTTTAATGTCGGAACGCCTGACAAAGAAATTTGGAACACAGATCGTTACGGTATGCAGTGTCCTGTTAACGGCAGCTGCCTTGTTTGGTTTTTCGACGTCGAGCGCATTTTACATGTTGTGCCTGTGGGCGATTCCGTATGGACTTGGCGCAGGAGCTATCGATGTGGCACTCAATAACTATGTTGCATTGCATTATTCATCAAAACATATGAGCTGGCTGCATTGTTTCTGGGGCGTGGGAACAATCATCAGCCCGTACATAATGAGCTATGCACTGACCACCTCATCCTGGCAGAACGGTTACCGCATGGTATCTTTTCTTCAGATGGGGATCACAATGATTCTGTTTGTGACACTTCCGGTCTGGAAAGTCAACAAAACGGCAGAACAGCAGGAAGAGCAGCACGAGGTGATTGGAATACGCGGTGCAGTGAAGATCAAAGGCGTACCACAGCTCTTGCTTGGATTTTTCTCTTACTGTGCATTGGAATCTACACTGATCCTCTGGTCAAGCAGTTATCTGGTCGGTGCAAAAGGTATCTCTGCGGAGCGTGCGGCGGCATATGCGGCATTGTTCTGCAGCGGTATCACGCTCGGAAGATTTTTGGCAGGATTTGTGACGGAAAAATTAGGTGATCATAAGATGATCAGGCTTGGCACAACTATTTTACTGGCTGGCTGTGCTGCAGTACTTCTGCCGATTCCGTCTGACACGGCAGCTCTGGCAGGACTTGTCGTGATGGGGATTGGATGTGCACCGGTCTACCCATCGATCATTCACGCAACACCGGCAAATTTTGGAGAGAAAAATTCCCAGGCAATCATCGGTATCCAGATGGCGAGTGCTTATGTCGGCTCTACATTTATGCCGCCGGTTTTTGGACTGATCGCAAATCATATTTCCATCACACTGCTGCCGGTCTATGTGCTGATTTTCATTGTGTTAATGTTTTTCATGGTGGAAAAGACATTCCGGCTGGTGCGGTAATAGAGAAGAAAACAAAAAATGAAGGGAGACTGTTTCACAAACCGTGAACAAAAAGATATGAGCAATTTACACACACACGACAACAAAAGAAGTTCTTTTTCCGGGAAACTGGGTTATGTACTGTCCGCCGCAGGTGCGTCCGTAGGACTTGGAAATATCTGGAGATTTCCATATCTGGCGGCAAAATACGGTGGAGGGATTTTTCTTCTGATCTATATTTTACTGGCACTGACGTTTGGATATACGATGATCATGGCTGAGTCGGCACTTGGACGCATGACAAGGAAAAGTCCGGTGGGAGCGTTTCAGGCATTTGGAAAAGCCGGATGGCTGTCAGCCGGTGGATGGATCAATGCGATCATCCCGGTATTGATCGTGCCGTATTATTCCGTGATCGGCGGCTGGGTGATCAAATACCTGATCGAGTATATCAGGGGAAATGGAAAAATGCTGGCGGCAGACGGATATTTTTCGGAGTTTATCTCAGATGGAGTATCCACGGAACTCTGTTTTATCCTGTTCTGTCTGTTCACTCTGACGATCATTTACGCAGGGGTGCGAAACGGAATCGAACGTGTATCGAAATTTATGATGCCGATACTGATCGTGTTATCCGTCCTGATTGCGGTGTATTCCGTGACAAGACCGGGCGCCATGGAGGGAGTAAAATATTTTCTTGTGCCAAATGTGAAAAACTTTTCCTGGATGACGGTGGTAGCGGCGATGGGACAGATGTTTTATTCGCTGTCGATTGCAATGGGAATCCTCATTACCTTTGGATCCTATATGAAAAAAGAAACATCACTGGAAGATTCCACAAGAAATGTGGAAGTGTTTGACACGGCGATCGCTATTATGGCGGGACTGATGATCATTCCGGCGGTGTTCGCATTTTCGGGCGGCGACCCGGATACCCTGCAGGCGGGACCGGCATTGATGTTTATTACAATTCCAAAAGTGTTTGAGAATATGGGATTTGGGACAGTAGTTGGAATCCTATTTTTCCTGCTAGTACTGTTTGCGGCGGTGACAAGTTCTATCGCATTGACTGAGAGCGCGGTTTCCACCTTTGAGGATGAGTTAGGATGGAGCAGAAGAAGAGCAACGGTTTTAGTCGGAGTGATCATGATCGCGCTTGGAAGTTTATCTTCACTGGGATATGGACCATTAGCTGGCATTAAGATCATAGGCATGCAGTTTTTGGATTTCTTTGATTTTCTGACGAACTCTGTGATGATGCCGATTGCGGCAATGCTCACAAGCCTGTTTGTATCGAGAATCGTCGGGATGAAGCGGATGGAAGAGGAGATCATGCACGGAGAGAGCACATTCCGCAGGAAAAAGATTTTTATTGTGATGATCAAATATCTGTGCCCGGTCTTTGCACTGATCATACTGATCAGTTCCGTGGCAAATGCATTTGGCTGGATAGCAATGTAAAAAGGAGAAACAAATTTTGAATTTATATCAGACACTCAAACACTATTTTGGATACGACACCCTCCGGCCTGGTCAGCAGGACTTGATGGAAGGCATCTTAAATGGCAGCGACGTCCTCGGCATCATGCCGACCGGCGCCGGAAAATCACTCTGTTATCAGGTTCCGGCACTGATGCTGCCCGGTATCACGATCGTGATCTCACCGCTCATCTCCTTGATGTCTGACCAGGTCAAGGCACTGAACCAGGCAGGCGTACATGCGGCATACATCAACAGCTCACTGACGGAAAATCAGATCCGGGCGGCGCTTTTGTATGCGGCACAGGGACAGTACAAGATCATCTACGTCGCGCCGGAGCGGTTAAATACCATGCGTTTTTTAGATTTTGCATGCCGGGCAGACATTTCGATGGTGACAGTGGATGAGGCACACTGTATTTCCCAGTGGGGACAGGATTTCAGGCCAAGCTATTTAGAGATTGCAGATTTTCTTGCAAGACTGCCGAGACGCCCTGTGGTCAGCGCATTTACGGCGACAGCGACCGAGCGCGTCAAACAGGATATCACGGGAAGTCTGCACCTGCAGAATCCGGTGACTGTCGTGACCGGGTTTGACCGGCCGAATCTTTTCTTCCGTGTCGTAAAGCGAAAAGGTGGAAAAGAGACGGACAACAGTATTTTAAATTATGTCAAAAGGCATGAGGATGAGAGCGGGATCATCTACTGTGCGACAAAAAAGAATGTGGATAGTGTCTGTGAACTTTTATTGCAGCACGGCATTCTGGCAGGGCGGTACCATGCGGGGCTTTCTTTGGAAGAACGGAAAGAGAGTCAGGATGATTTTACCTATGACAGGATCCGTGTGATGGTTGCAACCAACGCATTTGGAATGGGGATCGACAAATCCAATGTGCGTTATGTTCTCCATTATAATATGCCGCAAAGCCTTGAATATTATTACCAGGAGGCGGGAAGAGCCGGGCGCGACGGGGAGGAAGCGGAGTGTGTGCTTTTCTTTTCCAAACAGGATATCATGATCAACAAACGGCTGCTTGACTATAAGGCGACAGAGGGCGGTTATACGGCAGGAGATCCGGCAGTCCGGGCAAATGAACAGCGGAAACTGAATCAGATGATTCACTACTGTGAGACAGATGAGTGTCTGCGCCAGTATATCCTGAACTATTTTGGGGATCACAGTCCGTGCATCTGTGAAAAATGCAGTAACTGTGTTGTGACAGAGGACGAGGCGGAGGAAAATTATATCGAGACCGGACGTGCAAAGAAAAAGACAGCAGAACTTGCAGATTTAACGGAAGAAGGGCAGGAGCTGTTTGAGAAACTGCGCAAATGCCGGTCAGAACTTGCTGCAAAACAGGGTGTGCCGCCGTTTATCATCTGTTCTGATAAGACGTTGAAAGATATGTGTGCCAGATGTCCGGCAGATAAAACACAGATGGCGGATGTATACGGAATGGGTGCACAGAAGATTGCAAGCTACGGGGAAAGTTTTGCAGAGATCATCCGGATGTTTTTGCAGACGCATGAATCCGGAAATATGACGACAGGAAAGACAGAAGGAGCTGCGGTAGTAGAAACTGTGTCGAAGCCCCCGGCGGGAAAAAAGAAACAGCCGTTTTATATTGCACCGGAAAAATTAGATCAGGTAACGTTTTCTGACGCCTGCATGGTATCGGAACTGACCGACCGGATCAATGCGCTCTGTGAGGAAAAAGACCGCAAAAAGCTGACGGCTGCTTTTGTCAATGATCTGCTCGTACAAAAAGGCTATTTGAAGGAAGAGGAACAGGACGAAACCCGCATCAGACGTGTGACCGAAAAAGGCATTGCAGCGGGAATATGCGAAGAGGAAAGACGGTCAAAATTTGGCGGCGGGCATTATTATGCACTGATCCACACGAGGGAGAGTCAGGAAATGATCGTGGCGGAGCTGAAAGCATATTTTACTGATTTTCCATCCGGTTCAGCTCCGGCAGAACCGTAAACAGCATTGTGATAAAACACAGACTGCCACCGATCACATTTGATACGGGTTCTGCAAGAAATACGCCGTCCGTTCCCATGTGGAAAGTGTATGGCAGAAGATAGGTCAGCGGTACAACAATAAACACCTTACGCAGCAGGGAAAAGAAGATCGCCTGTTTCCGTTTGTTTAAAGATTTGAAAACAGTCTGACCGATATACTGCAGATCCATAAAGATAAATGCAGCAAAATACAGTTTTAATGCGGGAACGGCATCTGCTGACAGTGCTGTATCCGAACTGAAAACACTAATTAAATATTCCGGGGCGAGAATGATCACGCTCCACATGAGGCCGGTATAGACGAGCGCCATAAGAGCCATCGTGATGCCGGCTTTTTTGACGCGCATGGGGCGGAGGGCACCATAGTTGTAGCTTATGATTGGGGAGGAACCTTCCGTGATCGCATAGATCGGAGTTTCCACCATCTGGCGGACACTTGAGACAATTGTCATGACAGAGACGTACACATCGCCACCGGTGACGGAGAGTACATGATTGCAGCAGATGGAGACGAGACTGTTGGTGAGCTGCATGATAAAACCGGATGTACCGAGGCTGATGATACTTTTCGCGAGAGGAATGCAGGAGGAAAGTTCATTTTTTCGAAGCAGGCGGACTTTGATCTCCGCTTTGCGGCGCAGAAAATGAAACACAAACAGTGCAGATAAAATCTGTGACAATACAGTGGCGGCCGCTGCACCGTTTACGCCCAGATGGAAGGTAAAAATAAAGAGCGGATCCAGGAGAATGTTTGCGATTGCACCGATTGCCACGGAAAACATCCCGGTTGTGGAATAACCCTGTGCATTGATAAAAGGGTTCATGCCGGTAGCAATCATGGATGGAAGTGTACCGAGCAGATACAGCATCATATAAGGTCTGGCAAAAGTCAGAGCATTTTTTGAGGCACCAAAAAGAATGAGAAGCGGTTTTGCAAAGAGAAGACCGGTTCCCATCAGGAGGAGTGCACTGGCACATACCATGGAAAAAGAGGTATTTAAGATCCTGTTTGCCTGTTCTTTATCACCTTTTCCACGGTTGATCGAAAAAAGCGGTGCGCCGCCGCTCCCGAACAGATTGCTGCAAGCCGTGATGATCATAATAAGCGGAAAACAAAGTCCGACAGCACCAAGTGCTGTTGTTCCGATATCCGGGATACGGCCGATATAAATGCGGTCTACAATGTTATAGAGCAGACTTAAAATCTGGGCTGCAAGCATAGGGAGGGCAGCACTTAATATATTTTCAGTTACGGTTCCGTTTTCAAAATCAATGCGTTTCATGGTAATCCTCATTTTTGTGAAAAATTTAATTCTTGAAAAGCAGTATAGCATAAATTATAATATATAAAAAATATTTATTTTATATCATAAAACAATATTTTATATATATACTGACAAAAACAGGAGAGGAGACCAGCTATGAAAAGTCAACCATAAATTAGTAAAAAATTTCTTTTTCATATCGGTGGTAAAAAAGGGTAACTTTAATAGA
>ENA-OWZL01000058-OWZL01000058.1-human-gut-metagenome-genome-assembly--contig:-NODE-58-length-51555-cov-10.4067_pt1 | contig 51555 bp, 44 predicted proteins | sample MGYA00249257_ERZ652109 | MGnify/ENA primary metagenome ERZ652109 (study PRJEB26925, sample SAMN05827267) | human gut metagenome | biome: ENVO:2100002; feature: ENVO:00000062; material: ENVO:00002003...
GTCTGTCTGTCTGTCTGTCTGTCTGTCTGTCTGTCTGTCTGTCTGTCTGTCTGTCAATATTGTACCCCTCCCACCCAATATGTCAATTAAATCACTCTATAAATAACTAAGAATATCAACCGCACTATCTACAGTACAAAAATCATACTTCTGATCTTTTTGAAAACCAAATCCATATGTAACCCCAATGAAATCAACACCTGCTTCTTGAGCTCCTACAAAATCATTGTTACTATCTCCTACAAGAATAGCATCTTTTTCACTTACTCCACAAAATGAACAGCATTTCTTTATTAATCCTGCCTTATCTAAATCATCATGCTCGTCCATACCACATACAGTATTAAACCATTTTCTAATTCCCATTTCCTTGAGCATTATTTCTGCAAATTTTTCTGCTTTTAATGTAGCTACCCCTATCAAATAGCCCTTTTCGTATAACTTTTTTACCATTTCTTCAAATTCGGGATATAATTCTGCTTTATGGATACCAACTTCCGCATACCGTTCACGATACACTCGAACAGCTTCTCTAGCTTTCAGTTCAGGAAATCCAAATCGATCTATATATGTATCAAGCAAGTGTCCACCTATGACCACTCTTAGTTCCGAATCCGACGGGATATTTTTTTTCATATATGATAAGGCAAATCTATGTGAATCCAATATCCCTGGTGATGTATCCGCAATAGTTCCATCAAAGTCAAAAATCACTAATTTATATTTCATATTTACTTTTTGTAATAACCTCGTACTCTATTCCCTGCAGTGACAGTTTTAATTGTTTTCCAATATCATTATTTTTCTTTCGAGCTGATTCATAATCTAGAGATTTCTGATATTCTTTAATCGCATAGTTTGCTGATGCATCTATATCAAATCCATCAAAACCTGCCAAAAATACTTTCTTCACATTTGCTTTTTTCAAAATTCTAATCAGCATTGCTCCAGCATTATCCGCAGCATCTCCTTCCCCTAAAATAGAAGAATAATTAAATATCAAATCTGTATTTATTTTTAAGTTTGATGTTGCAATTGTATATTGGGGCAAGTTATTTTTGAGCACACTCAGTCTTTTTTCGTTCGAAATAAATAAAGCATCCGATTCATATTCATTTGTTATGAAATTTGTAGTGACAACAAAGCGTTCACAAGTCATAGCGCTTATTAGTTCTTTTTCTCTAATAATACTTAATCCAGGACCAAGAATTAAAACTTCTCTTCCTGCAATCATATCACGAAGCTTGATAGAAGCTTTTTTATCATCAATCTCTGAAGACTGGAATTTAATATATAATCCCTCAATCAAACTCTCATCAAATTCTTTTCTTTCATCAATAGGAATTAATGATAAGATCTTTTCAATATTCTCTATATCAAGGGTTTCTCTTCTCATTAAATATGCTGCATAATTGGGATGACATTTAAATGTTGCTGATAAAAAATAAGGAAGATCATATCCCCATCTCTGTTCTGCATAAATAGACATCAAATATTTATCCACAACATTTAAGATTGGCGTAAGCGAATACTTTTGTTGAATATCATTATTGATGTAGTCGCATAATAACTCTGTCGCTAAGTTTCCTACACCTCGTCCCATCCCATAGCAAGATGAATCAATTATAATCTTTCTTCTTTTTGCTAAGCGCATCATCTCCTGTGCATTTGCAAAACTCATCTGCAAATTATTGTGTGAGTGGAATCCTAGTTTAATACTCATTGACAAATTACTATCAATCAGATAAAAAAGCTTACGCATATCGTGCCGATACATGACTCCTAATGTGTCAACAAGATAAAACGCGAATGGTTTTAATTCATTTACATCTTTTATCAATTTAAGCAATGATTCATCATCATAATTTGTCGTACCAACCGGCTGCACGCACACTTTATATCCTTTTTCAATTAACTCACGAATTGCATGTCTTGCTTCATCCCACTCATCCCTACGAAATGTGACTCTAATAATATCTGCTCCATGTCCGTCAAACGGAGGAATCTTATCATATACATTATTATGATGTTCAATCATAATTGCATACAAAGAGGATTTGGATTTTGGTTCTATTATTTCAGAAACCTCATTCATTGAATTAAAAACAGACGAATCCCTATCATGCTCTACATTTCTAATAAATCCACACTCAATAATATCTATCTTTGCCTCAACTAAATATCTAATAATCTCAGATATTGTTCGTGCGCCAAAATTCCAACTATTTATATATCCACCGTCTCTCAATGTACAATCTAACACTTGAACCATACTACTCATTGATTATCAATTCTCCTTTATCTATCATTCCTTCTATTACTGTTTTTACATATTCTAAATCCTTTGGTGTGTCGACAGAAAGACTATGCGCATCAACTTTAATCATTTTAAGCTTTTTTCCATGTTCTATGAAACGCAGTTCGTTAACATCCTCTATTTTCTCATTATATCCTTTATCTGTGGAGGCAAAAAATTCAAGAGCTGATTTACTGTATATCAAAACTCCAACATGTTTATAATATTTATACTCGATAGAAGCCTTTGGATATGGAATCGGACTTCTTGACATAAATAGTGCATTTCCATCATCATCTGTTACAACCTTAATGTTTGTAAAATCAACAACTTCAGAAGGTCGTGAAATTTCAGTCATTAAATTACTTACATAAAAATCTGTATTAATCTCACTAGTTGGGATAATTGCCCTAATAATTTTAGGATCTATTAGTGGCTCATCACCATTGATAACAATATATAAATCGGCATCAACTTTATGGGCCACTTCATTTACTCGCTCTGTGCTTGTTCTATGAGTTGAAGAAGTCATCACAGAATTAATACTGTGTTCAGCACATACCGATGAGATTCTATCATCGTCCGTAGCTACATATACTTCATCAATTTCCGCTACTTTTTTTACTTGATTATATACCCACCAAATCATCGGTTTACCACACAAATCAGCTAAAGGTTTTCCTGGAAATCTTGATGATTGATAACGAGCTGGAATAATTGCTACAATTTTCATATTAATCATTTCTCCTTTCAACATTTACATCTTTTTTATTTTCTTTTGATTTTATCCGCAATTCCAAATCTGGATACTATTTGTTTTCCTGTTCTCGTAAATAGAAGCATTACAATTGCTAGAATTGTACACAAAAACAAAGTGACTAATAATCTTACACCAATGCCTATTATGCCTTCAGGTAGTAAACCACACAAGAAATATGAAACACAAACTCCAATACTACATAGCAAAAACGATTTTATAATAAGTCCTAAATATTCAGCAGGATTTCTACGAAAATAATTTTTAAAAAACACTATTGTTTCCCACGGTATTTCAACAACAACTAAAGCCAACACTGAAGAAATAATAACCCCAGGTAAACCAATAATCTGAGCCAAAACAATATTGACTACTAGATTTAAAATCACGGAAACATAAGGTTTAAAAAAATCTAATCTCCACATTCCAGCTGCTTCATAAAATGTAAAAAGCGTTCTCCTAGTGCTTCTTACAAAGAAATAAACTATTAATAATAAAGGAATCTCAATCCCTAAAACATTCTCTTTACCTACCCATAAAGAAATAAAAGGCTGGTACAACGAAGCAAAGCAACATACACAAACCAAAGTAATAATTATATTAATGAAAAAAAGGTCTTTAAATAGAGAATAATTCTTTTCTACTGAGTTTTCGACTAAACTGTTCCCAACTACCGATTGAAAAGATATATATATCACATTTTCTATGGCAAATACTGCTGTAAATACTGTATAGTAATTTGTATATTGTGCAAGTACAACCAGCCCTAAAAATTTCGATATGACTATTGAATCAACTGATGTAAACACAGCTCCACCTATTTTGTTACCAATAAGAGCTCCCACCCGTGTCACTATTTCTTTTCTATCAGTTTTTGATAATTCACCATTCCCCTTAAATTGTGGATATTTTTTATCAATAATAATGGTACGAACTATATTGTTAGATACCGTAATTACAGGTACAACAAGAATATATATATAATATTCACGAAATACTAACAATGTAACAATCTGTAGTCCATAAGAAGCCACAATCCTAATAGTATCAATAATACTGTCTATGTCATTTCTCATGGTAGCCACTAAAACAGAATTCTTATATCCAAATAACAAGTATGATAGAGATGTATTAAGCAAAAAAACTAAATATACTAAGTAAATGTTTACGTCTTGAGGATATTTTGTACCTTCTGCAATAAACCATTCAATATTAGGCATCAATGCCAAACCTGCACCGAGTATTAATAAGCCAACTACTCTATACACCCGTTTATAGAACGTAAGTAAAGCTTTCACCTTATTATCATCACCTTCAGCAACAGGTTTATACATTGCATATACAATTGCAGAGCTAAATCCTAATTCCGATACTGAAAGCATAGACAATACAGAAACAAATAAACTATCTAATCCCAAGTATTCTATTCCAATTGTATGAATTAATATAGTTCTACATACAAACGGGATAAATGTGACTATTATTTTATTAATTACGCTGACACTAATATTTGTCAGGGCTCGCCTTGTTCTTCCTACTTTCATTTTTTCTTTCCTTTACCAATGATTGAATGGTAGAGCCTAACTAAAAATCGTGATCTGGCCATCACATATCTCATTTTAAATACTGCTCTCCAGAGTTTAATCTTAAATGAATATTTCTTATTAGATTGCAGATATGCAGTTAATTCATCTGAAAACTCATATAAGTCACTAGCTAATTCCTTAGCTATGTATTTATCCTTATTGTTATAAAACAGAGATAAATCAAACACATCTTCAAATCTATTTAATTGTCCAATAGAATATAATGTTGTAACAGTTCTCACACACTTTCTGCACTTTCCACAATTTAATTTTTCGACCTTAACCAAATTATCCATATACTGTTTATTTTGTTCCACTGCACAAACCTGCAAATGTCTATTTGCCACATTGTTATTTGAAATAGCAATAGTTTTTTCTATACGCCCAGTTTCTGAACCTGCAGAATAAATTTTCAAATTCCTTGTTGAAAAACAATCTAAAGCTAATAGATCAAAATTCGAGCCATCGGTCATTTTTTTATGATTTATTGTAAAATCTGAAAATGAATATGAAGATGAATAATAATACTTTCCAATCAATTTAACCAATGCATATGGAGCACTGATATACTGTGCTGCATAATAATAATTGTAGATAAAATGTGATTGATAAAAAGAAAACAAATTACTATAAAGAAAAATGGATTGTAACCCCAATTCCTTTGCGATTTGTCTCTTTTCATTTTTCTCCTTTTCAAACCACGCTCTAATCCGCTTTTCATCATCATCTTCTGTAGATATATTATTAAAAAGAAGATGTGTTAACTTATACTCCTCATTTTCATTTAGATACCTAACAATGGTGTAAAATGAATCAACCCCTCCAGAATTACCAGTTGCAACAGCGCTTCCAATAGGATCTAAAGGTGGTACACCAACTGCATTCAGTTCTATAGGAAATAAATCAGGCATATTTTGAGAAATGACTGGTATATAGAAATTTCTAAGTTGAAAAAGTAACTGCTCCGTTACGGGCACTTCACAATCAATATTCAATTTTTCATTCATGCATGAATGCAAAAGTCCTAATACAAAACAATCTGCCGTTTCAACATTCAAGAATTTTTCATACTCACAATCTACTTCATAATACAAAACACGTACACTTTGATCATATTTAATATCTGCACAAAGCCTTACTCTACTCGAGTCAATGCCTACACAAATATATGGCTTTCCTATGGTAATTGAACTCATATTATAATTCCTCAATACTTTCTAAAATTTTTATATTTCTCAATCCAAGATCCGCATCATTAACATATTGTTCTATAATACACTTGTAATGTTTGGCAAGCGAATTACCTTCTAATACACATAATTTGTATCCATAATACGCAACTGGAACGTTTTCTAGAACGAAATTAAAGTTTAGAATGCTACCAGAAAGCGTGGTAATTAGAATCTTGTCCGAAAAATCATTATTAATTTGTATAACTTCGAACGGAACCGAAGAGTTTTCATCCACTTTTAAACCTGCTGAAATATATTTTTCTTTATCATCACGAGGATGAACTTTTACCAATAAATTATTTTTTCCAACCTTATCTGCAATTGCTTTCGCAAGCTCAAATTCACCAATAGCTTCTCCGCCTTCAACATCATAAATACACGAAAGAAATATGTACCTTTCCTTATATTCAAAAATTCTATCTTTACAAAATACTGTGTTAAGATAATCTTTTATCTCTGAATACTTATTTATCAAAGGTATTTGTATACTCGGAATACCAGATTTATTGACTTTAGGTGAAAAACAATATACACCTGAAACACTGCCTCTTAAATTTCGTTTATGTAAAAATCGTCTAATCTGTGTACTAACTTCAATTACCCGACAACTAGTTTTAGGAGTATTAAGAGACATTAATCCCTCTTCCATTTTATTTACAACAATATTCCTATTTTTATCGTAAAAAAAAGCAAATACCATGTGAGAAGGAATATCAAAATTAAAACCAACAAATTCATCAAAAACATACTCTTTAATTTCTTCTGGCGCATATCCAAAAACACATCGTCTAACTAATTCAAACGAATTATACTCATTCTTAACATCCAGGTAAGCAATTCGCTCAAAGAGTCCAGTTAATTTCAAATTAGAAATAATTTCTTCGCAATTCTTAATAGCATTTGTAACAATTATGGATGAATTTTTCTTCAATGATATAGAAATTTGTATCGCAACAATTAGTTGATAATTTGTATTACAGAAAAATAAAGTTTTCATTTTATATCAAACCCCATTCTTTTTTGTAAACCAGATTTATAAAATATTTTTGCCATAACAGAAAATAAATGTTCAGAAATATAATAAACTTTAAGAGCATACACTCTACTTTTCGGCATTAAGTCATAATTGACCTCACTTTTATGGCAATTTAAAAACTCTTTAATTTCATTTGAATAATTTGAAAGTTCCTCTCTTGCATCGGTATGGCTATGTAATAATGTACTAATACCAAATAACGCTGTCTTTGTGCAGCATTCACTTGATATGTCCGGAAAATTTATCTTTGCATAATCATAGTGGCTTTTAAACCCCAAATACTCATGATAAGGCTTTAGCGGATTAGGGCTTCCAGAAATACTTTTAGGATTAATTCTATACTTATAAAATGGCTCATCCAAATAAACAATGGAACTTGCTTTCTCAAATGCTCTAAATGTTGTTGGAATATCTTCGTAGAGCATTCCTACTGGAAATCTCACATTGTCCCAACACATTTTATCATAAAGCCCTTTAACTGCTTGGCTTCCTACTTTATCTAATAAAATCTCTTTTGTAGCTTCTTTTCCACTAAGAATGGTTCCTGTAGTTTTACAACCAAAACACTCTTCAAAAAAAATGTTCCCATCAGTATGAATACCCTCACAACATACAATAGATGCATTATATTTTTCTTTTAACTGAACCATTTCGGCAAACATTTCCCGGTCAATCCAATCATCACTATCTACAAAAGATATCAAGTCGCCTGATGCCAGATCAAGACCAATATTTCGAGAAGATGCAAGCCCACCATTTTTTTTATGAACGACAATAATTCGTTTATCTTTGTTAGCGTATTCATCACAAATTTGCGGGCACTTATCTGGTGAACCATCATCAATTAAAATAATTTCCAGATTATCATATGTCTGATCAATAACCGACTCAATACACTGATTAATATACTTTTCTACTTTATAAACAGGAATTATCACAGAAATTTTTATTGTTTTATTCATAACCATCACCATTATATTCTTTTAATCTAGTACTATTTCTTCCAATTAGCATTCCAAACAATAACCATGTTAAGTAACATTTTACTCCAGGACCAAAAGGTGCCTGTTCTTCAAATATACCATTAATAAGCATAACAATCGAAATTGAAAGTAGCAAAACAGTATATATATTTTTATTTTTTTTAATCAAACGATTTACTGCATACCAAAAAGGTTCTATCGCAAATAACAAAACCGGAATCCCACCAATAATACCATAACTAAACAAAACTGCTAAAGGCATGGATTCTAAATAAGTTCCTCCTGTTCCAAAAAACATATGGTCGCCAAATTCTTGGACAAATCTTTTCCAATGCACATCTCTACCCGATGACAAACTATTAATACTCGTATCTCTATTATTAAAAATAATTTCTTTTATTACAAATTCATTTAAATCAGGTTGAAAAATGACCAAAAACCCAAATATAACCAGTAGTATTAAATAAAAATATCTTTCCTTTTTAGATTCAATAACACCAAAAATAAAATAAATCAAATATATGGCCAAGGCAACAATAGTGGTTCGACTTTTCATCATTAATATTAACAATGTATAAAATCCGATTATAGGAATACAAAGCAATTTATTCTTTTTATAAAACATCGTAGCAAGTAAAACTAATCCCGACAAAAGAAATTGACCTGCCGAATTTTTTGATTTATAAAGATATACACTACTTCCACTCCAGTCCACCCCTCTAAATACTGTAAAATACAAAACTGCACCAACAATAAGCGATGTAACAATATAACAAATTGCTATTTTTTTTAAAGAGTTTTCATTTCCACCTGAACCTAACAGAATTCCAACAATCAAAATAAACGCAGACATATTTATTGGAATAAACAAAGCTGATGATAAATATGTTTTCCCAAAAACACTACCCAATAAACAAAATATATCAAAAATAATAGGAAACAATAAATATCTTATATGAAGTTTAAACTTATTAGCAATCAACAATATTATTAATGCTACCAGCCATGAAACCGTATATCCAAGTTTGATTGCCGAATTGCCGAATAATGCTGGGATTTGTGATAAGTTGCTTAATATTATTGCAATTACCAGCATAATTTCAGTTATCTTTCTGTAAGTCATTTTAGATTACTCCTTTAAAGTCGAATCAACTTTTATATAATGTTTTTTCTTTTGCATGATTCTAATATGCTTCTTCAATTTTTTATCCACATCATACGTATTCGTAGGTATCCATCCAATCATCTCATTTACCCACATGTCAAGGTTTACAAATATTTCAAATGACCTTCTACCATTTTTTCAATAGTAAACGATTTAATTATTTCAAGACTCTTTGCACCAAACTTTCGCGCAATATTCTCTGAACTAATTATAACTTGGATGTACTCTTCAAGTAAGCAAACATCTTCACAGGGAATAATATAGCCATTTTCACCATGCTTAATCAATTCTAATGCCGCTGCACATTTGTCTGTAGAAATCACAGGCAAACCACATGCCATTGCTTCCTGAATTACCAATCCCCAAATATCCTCCCTTGTCGGTAATACAAATAAATCAGCGGCTCTATAATATTTTTCTAATTCGTTTTTTAACTTAAATCCTTCAAAATGGACATTAGTCAATCCATTTTTATCTCTTTTTAATAAGTATTCTTTTGTAGGTATGCCTCCAACAAAATATATACCTACATCTCTCGGAATATCTCTAACTGCATTCATTAAAATATCAAAGCCCTTTCTAGGAATGAATTGACCTACAGATAAAATAACCCTTTTTTCTTGTATACCTAATTCTTTCTTCAATCTTCTTTTTTCCTCTACTGAAGGAACAGATTTTACTAAATCCGATTCTTTCAGTGATGAAAAGGGATATCTTATTAATTTTGATTCTTCTGCCCCATAAGTTACATAATATTCATCACAGGTTCTACCTGTACTAAAATATCCAGCTGCTCCACGAATGATACTTTTTTTTATTTTTTCCTTTAATCCTTTGCCATCTTTAGCAAACCCACCATCACACTCAAGATAATATGGCGTATGAAGCAACTTCATTGCTTGAACAGCTAACATACCGGTTGCATCCGTAAAGATTGTACAAATAATTCTGTCAAATGAATGATTTAAAACATATTTTAATACACTCGGACAAAACGCTGTATCTGTATTAATTGATTTTCCCTGTAAAATAATACCATTAAAATTATGAAATTTATAATTTCCCCAAGATTGATCTCTCTCGTCAGAAGTAGCCTTTTCAAACAATACTGTTAAATCACAGTACTTACCTAACTCATTAAAAAAATCTACCCGATATGGAGAAGGTACATTCGCTAAAAACAATACTTTCATTTTTTACACTCTGAATATCTCTAAATACTTGGCCACTGCTGTATTTTTGTCAATATTCATACTTTCCTTCTTAATAATTTCACTAGATCTTATTTGCCCTGCAATTGCCTTTATATTACCTTGAGCAAAAACCTTTCCATACAACAATGCACTTTCAGGACTACCTCCAGTATTATATGTAAGTACTGGAGTACCACAGCTTATCGCCTCAAGATTGGTTGTTGGATAATTGTCTTCATATGTTGGATTTACAAAATAATCTGCAATAGCATATAGTTCTGCTAATTCCTCCACATCATTTGTTGCCTTAACAACGTATATATTGGATGGTATTTGAGAAACCTGTTCTTCACTAAGACCAACAATTATTATTCTATAATTGTCATCAAGTATTTTTGACAATTGTATTAAACTGTCAAGCCCTTTTCTTTCATCCCAAATAGCTGCTACCCCCAAAATCACACTTTTACCAATTAAGTTATATTTCACTTTTGCTTTCCAATACCCCCCCCTATATAAATCGAGAGTCTCTTTTCTAAAACGCTTCAAATCATACTTCTTAACTGATATATTTTCCCTGACATCATTATATTGAAATGAATTCAAAATATTTATTAATGCGTCTAAATCTCCTTTATTAATTAAGATCCCATTATCTCCTACACTCTCACAACAACCACCGGTATCATATGAAACGATTGGCGTTCCACAAAGTGCGGCTTCTAAATTTACTAAACCATATGAATCACAATATGTTAAATTCAAAAATATATCCGCAGCACTATATATTTGCACTAATTCTTTTATACTAGATGTCCTTTCTATACCTAAAATTTGGGGGGGAAGAGATTTTTTTTGTTCCGCAGTTAAGCCAACTAAAACAACTTTATATGATTCATCTAACAATTCCGAAAGTTTAATAAAATCAGATAACCCTTTCATTTCGTCCCAGGCTGTTGCAACCCCCAAAAGCATGATCTTACCTTGCAAACCGTAGTGTTGTTTAAAATCATTTGGCAACGGCTTAAATTTGCTTGTATCAATTCCATTATAGATGACTTTAATCGGATAATCTTTCATATATGACTGTTTAACAATACCTGCTAACCACTTAGATGGTGTGACTATAGTCATGTTTGGAACATTAGTAAATATTTGCCTTTTCTTTTTCCAATTATTTCTAGAATTATCCAAATAACTTTTAGGATAATTTTTAATTTGAGGGCATTTCCAACATCCTTTTTTCCATTTTTCACATCCAACAGCATCACAATAGGCTGAATGACCTGTTATGGCCCAGCAATCATGTAAAGTCCAAATAATTTTCTTTCCACAAGTTTTCAAATATTTAAAAAGCACATCGACATTCAAATAATATCCATGAATATTATTCAGATGGATAATGTCCGGATCATATTCTTTTACCCAACATATAAATTTTTCAGTAGCCTTCTTGCTACCAAAGCCTGCTTCATCAAATAATCTTGCTTTTATTCCATGAAGTTTCACATCCAAATCCGAACCAATTCTCACGGCATATTTCTGGAACTGCTCCGGCACATTTTCCCGACCATAAGCAATTTTCACTTCATGTCCCTGCTCCTCTAATGCAGCAGCCAAATCTGTGCAGATACGTCCGGTGCTTCGAATGCCGCATACTACATTAATCATCAATACTTTCATTCAAATACTTCTCCAATTTATCCATAAACATAAGTTCTTGGAAATTTTCTTCATAAAACTTTCTAGCATTCTGTCCCATTGAAATTCTATCCGTACTATCACTGATGAATCTTCTTACATGTTCCGCCAGTTCATCTGCATCTCCTGCTTTCCCACAGAATCCACACTGAGCTTCTTCAATGACGGATTTCGTTTCGCCATCGATTGCTCCAATGATTGGTTTCCCAACTGCCATATAGGACTGTACTTTTCCAGGAAGAGTTAAACTCAAAACAGGATCGGCTGCCAATGTAATAAGCATCGCATCTGCCTTTGCGTAAAACTCAGGCATCTCCTCAATTGGTTTTCGTCCATAAAAGACAACATTCTTCGTATTTTCTCCCATTTTCTGAAGTCGTTCTAAATCAGTGCCGCCACCAACAATATGGAATTTCACAGGTTCGTCTTTTAGGATTTCTGCCGCCTTAATGATTGTTTCAACCGACTGAACTGCTCCAATGTTCCCCGCAAACATAAAATGGAATGTTCCATCTTTTTCTCTTGGAAGAATCTGCTCAAAAATTCCTTCTGCATACTGTGGCAGATATTCAATCTTTTCTTTTTTAATACCAAACTCATCCCTAAGATAATCTGAGAACATTCTGCTGGTAATTAGGAGCTTATCCATCTGCCTGTAAATTCGTTTGCTAACAAGATGGTAATATTTATAAATTGCAGACTTTCTCGTGATACCACCTGCTATCAAACTTTCTGGCCATAAATCCAGACAATACATCACCACAGGTACGTTATACTTTTTCTTATATGCAATAGCCGCATGTGCCATCATAACCGGTGATAATTGATTGCAATATACAACATCAAATGCTTTTCCATCAGATGCTACGCATTTTTTAGACAGCACATATTTTGTAGAAGAAATAGCATAACTATAATAATTCAAAAATCTTTTTATAATCCCAGTTTGCCTTGGAACAGTATAGCAACGATGAACCTTTACACCATTAATTACTTCATCAATATGTTTACCCTTTCCATATCCTTCATACAAAACTCCTTCTGGATAATTGGGATATCCTGTAACAACATGAACCTCATGTCCTCTACAAACCAACTCTTCACAAATATCAGAAATTCTGAATGGCTCAGGTTTATAATATTGGCAAATCACAAGAATCTTTTTTTTTTCGTTTTCTTTTGTTTCTTCTGAAGTTTCTTGTTTGCTCATCTCTCCGGTTCCACCTTCAACCACGCTATCATCCTTCGCCACTTTACCAATCGTTCCCAAAAAGCACTTGATATCAAAGAATAAACTCTCTTTTTCCACATATTCTCCATCTAATTTCGCTTTCACAGGAATTTCCAGCTCATCTCTTCCGTTGATCTGCGCCCAGCCTGTCAGTCCTGGTTTTACATCATTTGCATGATATTTCTCACGCTCTGCAATCAGCACATCCTGATTCCAAAGAGCAGGACGAGGACCAATAACAGACATATTTCCAATAAAGATATCCCAAATCTGTGGCAGTTCATCCAAACTGTGTTTTCTCAAAAACTTTCCAACCCTTGTAATATACTGATCCGGATCTCCCAACATATGTGTAGGTACGTCATGTGGAGTACTCATCTTCATACTGCGAAACTTATGTATCTTGAAGAATTCCTTATTCTGACCAACTCTCTTTTGTGTAAAAAGTACCGGTCCTGGATCATCAATTTTAATTGCAATGGCGATTGCTGCATAAACAGGAGACAACAGTACTAAACCACCAAAAGAGAGCACAATATCTATGGCTCTCTTAACGTATCTATCGTAAATTCCCTTACTTTTTTTAGTCTCTCCGACAGGTTCCAAATGTCCTCTGACTCCATCCGCATTTTCTTCATCATTTTCATCTTCCACAAAAATAACTTTCTTTCCTTCTAAAGGATTCTTCTGTTCCATTTCTTTTTCAAAAACAGAATCTCCTTTTTTCTTTTTTGCAATAATATTTAATCCTATAAAAGCTGTCCCTGTTCCGATTACTGCAATTTTAATAATGTTTCCAATCTTTTTCTTATCGATTGACATATATGCTTACTCCCGTTTACTTCTTCAATTAAATATTCATCGTTGCAACTGTACTGTTATGCCAGTTTTTTCTCCGTTTCACCCTCTTCCCCTAACAATCTCTCATACACTTCGCCCTTTTTCTCGCTTCCATGCTTTCCTGCAGGGTGATAAGTCGTTACGACTTCTGCCACTTTTTCACGGATATCCTCTGCATTTACATATGCCATATCCATCAAAGTCTGCAGTTCTTTTAAAAACGTTTCAACTTCAAAAGGAATCGGACATCCGATATGGATCAATTCATTTCTTGTTTTCTTCAGACCTTCCTCGGCCATCAGTTTCTCTTCATAAAGCTTTTCTCCCGGTCTCAGTCCGGTATACTCTACTTTTATATCAATATCAGGCTTCATGCCGGACAGCTTGATCAGGTTTCTTGCCAGTGTATCAATCTTCACCGGGCTTCCCATATCAAGTACAAAGATCTCACCGCCATGCGCATACGTTCCCGCCTGCAGCACCAGACTGACAGCTTCAGGAATTGTCATAAAATAACGGATAATATCCGGATGTGTGACTGTGACCGGACCTCCTGCTGCAATCTGCTTTTTAAACAGCGGAATTACCGATCCATTGCTTCCCAGCACGTTTCCAAAACGAACTGCTACAAATTCGGTCTTGATATCTGCCGAAAATTTCTGTTTTACCATTGCACCGTCTTCATCATCAGCATGTGCATACAGAATTGGCAGCTTTTCCGGTGTTCCGTCTTTGATCATACGGTCAAAAGACTGGATGATCATCTCGCAAAGTCGCTTACTTGCTCCCATAATATTTGTCGGATTGACCGCCTTATCTGTACTGATCAGCACAAATCTCTGACAGCCGTTCATCATTGCCGCGTATGCAGTCTTGTAAGTTCCGATCGCATTGTTTTTGATGGATTCGCACGGACTGTCTTCCATAAGAGGTACATGCTTATGCGCAGCCGCATGGTACACAACATCCGGTTTATACGTCTCAAAGACAGAATTGATTCTTCTGGAATCCCGGATAGAACCGACTAAAACGACCAGATTCAGATTTGGGTATTTCTTTCTCAGCTCCTGTTGAATATCATATGCGTTATTTTCATAGATATCAAAAATAATGAGTTGTTTCGGGTCATATGAAGCAATCTCACGGCAAAGCCCGGAACCGATACTTCCGCCTCCTCCGGTCACCATTACCTTCTTGCCATTGATAAACTCATGGATCTCTTCCATATTGACTTTGATCGGATCACGTCCGAGCAGTTCCTCTACAGCCACATCCCGCAGCGCACTCACTTTTACTTCTCCGGTAAGGAACTGATAGACTCCCGGCAGGTTCTTCAGTTCACATCCTGTCTCTTTACAAATATTTAAAATATCACGTTTTTCTTCTGCTGTCGCACTTGGAAGCGCTACAATGATCTTATCAATATGATAACGTTCTACACAGGACATAATATCATCCCGCCCTCCGACAATCGGAACTCCATCTATGTATCTTCCCCATTTATTCGGATTGTCATCGATAATGCAGCATACAATATCTTTCAGTTCCTGTGCCGTCTTGATATCACGCAGAATAATCTGACCGGCCTTTCCTCCTCCGATCAAAAGCACTTTCTTTGCTTTTGCAATCTCTTCTACTTTTTTTCGCTTACTTCTCTCCAGTAAGACAAACCGGTATGCAAACCGCACTGCCAGAGTCAGCCCAAACTGGACCATAATTCCGAAGAAATAATAGGACATCGGCATTCTTCTAAACAGGAATGTAATTCCCACACAGTGAAATACAAATGTAATTGCTGTCGCAAGTATCATTCTCATCAATTCACTGTAACTTGCAAACCGCCAGATACTGTTGTACAGACGTAAACGTAAAAACACAAACAATGAAAACACTACATAAATTCCGATAAACTTGAAATAAGCTCCCAGATATTCTTTCGGTATCAAAGAATATCTGCAGTCAAACCGGAACCACAGTGCCAGAAAAAACGACAAAATAATTGCAATTGCATCATACCCCGCCAGTGCTATAGATACAACCTGCCAGTGTTCAAGTTTCTTTTTCGTATACCGAACCGCATTAGTTTTCTTTTGATTCAATCTTTTTTCCACAAAATTTCCTCCCGCTTCTCTCCATTCTCAAGATTTTTGGATCACTTTTCCTATCCTTTTTCCATCCCCAAGTCCGCATTCTTTATAAAATTTTTATAAAGAAGCGTCATCGATTTCACTTTACTACAAATTCTGCTATTTTTCAACTCTGCTTGCCATTTTATACAATAATTTCACATTTGTTTATAGACACCCTGTTTCATATATATCTATTTTAATACACCTGCACATGAAAAAAGCCGCAGATTCCATTGTCAATGCAATGAAAACTACGGTCTTTCAACTGAACTACGATATATTATTGACCAGATAATATTTGCTGCATTTTCTGTGTGATCATCGCTACAGAAGCCCCGTCCGGCCACATAACATATAACGGCTGTGCTCCGGAAGAAAAGCATGTCTGCGTATCTCCGTTACCTACGGCTGCTGTAGACTCGATCTGCCAGCTTCCTCCTTCGGAAAGCTGCATATTTATAAATTTAGCCATCTCATCGCTTGTCATATTTGTCTCCACACTGTTGGATACACTGGAGATGATCGATGATGCCTTTGTCAAAATGGCAGGACTCATAGCCTTGTTCAGAATCGCTGTGAGAACAGCTTCCTGATTTCGTCCGCGCTGGTTATCTCCATCTTCAAAGCTGTGTCTCTCTCTTGAGAATGCAAGTGCAGCTTTTCCATCCAGATGGTTTGTTCCCTGATTAAAGTGATATCCTCCGGCTTCAAATTCGTACTCTGACTGAACGTCTACTCCTCCAAGTGCATCGACGATCGTCATCAGTGATGTAAAGTTTACTCGTGCGTAATAGGTAATATCAATTCCATATAAACTTTCCAATGTCTCCATGGACTTATCTACTCCATAAATACCTGCATGGGTAAGCTTGTCTCTCTGCTCTCCCGAAACTCCCGGAATTGGTACGTAATAGTCTCTCGGTGTAGATGTGAGCAGGATTTTCCTTGTCTTTGGATTGACTGTCATAATAATATTGACATCACTCCGGCTGGTCGTAGAGATTTCACCCGATACATCAATACCACTGATATAGACATTAAATGGCTCATTTACATCTTTTTCTTCTTTTACAATCTCTGTCTCGATTCCATACTGATATAACACTTTTACCTGAGAAGAATAATCATCAATACTTTCCTCAATCACGCTTGCCAGCGCTTCATTATAAATCGCAGCGTCAACTCTTCCCCACAGAAGGGCTTCTGCTTCTTCCTGGATTGTGGCATATTCCTGTACCTTGACAGTTCTTCCAACGGACTTCTGAACGTCTTCCAGCATCTTATTTGTATTTTCAGTATCCAGACTTGTCTGAATACCATAACGATATTCTTTCGCATCCATCAACGTCTCGGCCGGATCATCTGCCCGTACAACAACGATCATATTGTCTGTCTTATACGTTGCTCCGCCTACATCGCCTAACAGTTTGTCTGCTTTATAAATAGAGAAGATACCTGCTGCCATCAGGATATCTACCAGGATACTGATCACAATCCCGACGATATATCCCTTTCCCCGCAAAAACTGTAAACCAAATGCGACGCCAAACAATACCACAAGAACAACACCTATCGGAATCAGGTATTTTCCCGGAATCATCCCATTATTTCCTGCCAGTACTAAAAGCAGAATGGATAAGATCAATTGTATCAATGTAATACAAATTCCAGCTACATGGTATTTTCTTCTCGTTTTTTTTCGTTTGTTCTTCACTGCACGCTCCTCCTTTAGTTTAGTGAACCGTCAGAGTTAAATTCTGTGGGTCCGATGTATTTCCTGCACTGTCTCTTACTGTATATGTCAGCTGGTAGACACCCGGCTGAGCAATATCATATGCTCCGTCTACTGTAATCGCAGCTTTCAGAGTCTCCGGACTGTCCGTATCATCTGACACTGATGCAATATATCCCATTGGATCAAACGGTCCTCCGACCGGAACATCTGCACTGCCGGTTGTAAGCTGCAATGTCGGACGTCCCCCGCCCGTCTGGGCATCTCCCGTAAGATACTCCACCTCTTTTGTTGCTGTCCCTACATTCTGATGCTTATCTAACACTCCATAATATACAATTGCTTTATTGTCTTTGACCGGAACGATCTTTTCTACAAAAACTTCTTTTGTAAGATCTCCATCTTCCTTGTCTTCTGCTTTTACCCCTGCCAGTAAATCTTTTGTCCCGGCGCCCTCCTGGTAAACAACCGGTTCGTCGCCCACTGTAATTGTAGGCGCATTGTCATCTTGTGCGGAATCTACATATACAATGGCAACCCCTAAGATTACACAGGCTGCAGCCAATATGACCCCCAATAATCCTCGCTTCATTTCATCTATCCTCTATTTCTTTTCTCCGTAATTCCCATAATATTTTCCATAATATTTATTCTGGTTCATATCTACTTTGTTAAGAACCACTCCTAAAATCGGACACTCTGAACGCTCCAGCTGCTTTTTGATTGTCTTGGCAAACTTACGGCTGATCACATTCGCAGAAACAACAAGTACAGATGCATCACAAACTTTCGCTATGATCGCAGCATCAATGACATTCCCAAGCGGAGGAGCATCAATAATAATATAATCATACACCTTTCTTCCGCTTGTAATCAGACCTTCAAACTTTTCCTGCCCTAACAGCTCTGCCGGATTAGGCGGCACAATTCCTGCAAAGATCATCATCAGGTTTTCTATCTGTGTCTTGCACACTACATCCTCCACTTTCTCTTTTCCGGACAGAAAATGGCTGAGCCCTTTCAGTTCTCCATGCACTCCATGCCGGCCGGCGAGTACAGACTTACGCAGATCTGCATCTACGAACAGTACTTTTTTTCCACTTTGTGCCAATGATTCAGCAACAGACAGAGACACTGTACTTTTCCCTTCACCCGGTGTACAGCTTGTAAACACCAGTACTTTATTTTTTTCTCCCGAAAACTCGATATTTGTTCTCAGCATTTTATATGCTTCGTCACTTCGATAGTCTTTTTCCAAATCCTTTAATTCAACTTCCAGCATCTTATTTTCCCTTTCTGATTGTTCTTCTATTCCTTCCGAAATACTCTTTGGCTAAAGCTCTTCTTATTTTCTTTTATATCAGATGTATCAGATGCGACTGGAATAGAGGACAAGACTGTCAATTCCAGATAATGTTCAACATCATCTGGTGTCTTGATCGAATCATCTAAAACATAACGCACGATGATCACTGCAAATGCAATAAGTACTCCCAGAATACCACCAAACATTGCATTTTTCATTGTATTCGGAGAACTGGGGCTCTTTGGCAGATTGCCTTCTTCTACTGTATTGACGGAATCTGCATAGGTAATATCTTTAATCTGTACACTTGCAACCTCACGAACTGTATCAGCCAGCTCTTTTGCAAGTTTTGGATTTTCATTTTTTACAGAAATACTCAAAATCCGGGTGTCGGCTGCATTCGATACGGTGATCGCATCACTGAGTTTATCCGGATCCATATCAACTCCTAAAATATTGATCACCTGTTCCATAACGGAACGGCTTTTTACAAGCTCTACGTAGTCTTTGATCAACTGAGATCCCACCTGAAGATCACCTGATGTAACAGCTGTTTCACTGTCTTGCTTTGACAGGACATACATCTTTGTTGTAGATGTATACATTGGCGTCACAAATAATTTTGTAACCAGAATTGCAGCGAACGCCATTAAAATTCCCGCCAAAATGACCAGATGTACTTTTCTGAGTATTGATTTACACAGATCTAACAGGTCTATCCCATCATTTACTGTTCTCGTATTCATGTTATTCTGACTCATTTTCTTTTCTTTTTTTCAGCAGCTCTTTTGCATTGCTGAAAAATATCCTCCTCATGTATTCTTTTCCATATTTTCGTTCTACATACTCTGCCGCCTTTTGCATTCTCGGCTCTCTGTATTCTATCCCGTGAGCATCTGTTCCGACACAATGCACCATCTGCTGAGCCAGAAGCTGTCTGACAAACTTTTTAACTTTTCTTCCACTTCCACCTGTGATGCTGCTGGAATTGATCTGTATCAATGTTCCCATCTTCCATAAATACTCGATCCGCTCCGGCTTGTCCAGTAAACACATATATCTCTCTGCATGTGCCAGTATCACTTCATACCCTGCCATCTGCACAGTCTGTATTCCCTGCTGAATATAGGAGAAACTATCCATCGGAGAGAACTCCAAAAGTACGCACGCTCTTTTGTTCATAGATAAAACGGTTCCGGCTTTTAGTTTTTCAGGTATATCCTGCCCAAAAAACACTTCTGTCCCCAGATAAACACGAAATTTTTTATCGATTTTTTCAGCTTCTCTTCTAACTAATCTCAATTTTTTCCTAAGTACTTTCGGACTTTCTTTCCCCCGCTTTGGATGATGATGCGGTGTGGCTATAATACAGCGGATTCCTTCCTGATACGCAATTTGAAGCATCTGAACAGTCTCTTCTATACTTTCTGCCCCATCATCTACTTCAGGTAAAATATGGCAATGCATATCAATATATCCACTCATCCACATTTCCTCCTATTCTAAAAATTTGCAGTCTCTATTCAAGAGTATCACTTCTTAATTTTTTTGTCAATTTAAAACCGACTTTCCATATTTTGCCACCTGTTTCCTGCATATAACAATGCACAAATGTATATACTTCTATAAGAACCGTAGTATCTTAAAAGGAGAAAAAAATGGAGCGTTTGATTATTGGTGGTATCATCTGTATTTCTATCGTTATTGGCGAAATTATTATGTATTGTCGCCTGGTAATTGCATCAAAGAGAGAGTCAAAGCCAGCTTAGAATATCTAAACTGGCCTTACTTTTTTCTTGTAATTTTGTTGGCCGCTATCTGAACTCTCTCACAATCCGACACATTTCATCAAACTGATCTTCCATCTCCTGTACCAGTCTGAACTGTGTACGGGCACGAACCAGGTTGTGCTCCGGATATGCCGTCTTGAAATACGTATCTCCCTGCAGAAAATCCATCAGGAACCGGATTCCGCATTCGAATGTCATCAATCTTGCACCCCACGGAAGACTCTCCAGCTCCTCCGGTGTCAGAACATCTCTTGCCATCTCCAGATACCCTTTCACATACAGCTCATACAGATTGATATCAAAATGGACCTTGTCCAGATCACGTTCATCTTCTTCCGCCGTAGATGCGCCAAAACGAATCGAATCTCCAAAATCATTGGCTGCCAGTCCCGGCATGATCGTATCCAGATCAATGATACACAATCCTTTTCCGGACTCTGCGTCAAATAAAATATTATTCAGTTTTGTATCATTGTGTGTCACACGCAGCGGCAGAACACCTGCTTCCATCCTGCTCATCAGAGCTCCACAGTCTTTTTCTCTCGCCAGTGCAAATTCAATCTCCGAACGGCACAGACGGGCGCGGTTCTTCACATCTCGCTCTACAGCCTGTGCAAACGCTTCAAATCGTTTTACCGTGTCGTGGAAATTCGGGATCGTCTCATAAAGACTTTCTGCCGGATATTCCCCAAGCTGCTTCAAAAAGTGACCAAAACTTCTGGCTGACTGGTAAAACTGCTCCGGACGCTCCACCATCTGATAGCACACAGAATTGGCGATAAAATTCGCACAGCGCCATGGCTGACCTTCATCATCCTCAAAATATGTCTCCCCGCTCTTCGTCTTGATGTAGGCCAGTGTCTCACGATCCGGATCTCCGCCTTCCCGACGGATCACATCCCGTAAAAACTCTGTCACTCCGAAAATATTCTCCATTACCTTACCAGGCTCTTTGAACACATTGATATTGATTCTCTGCAGTACGTATAATGGCTTCTCTGTGCCATCTTCCATCGGCATATATACTGCGTAAGTCTCATTGATGTGCCCTTCCCCAAACGGTTTTACATAACTGCACTGGGGACCGAATCCAAATGCATACAGTGCATCCTCAAGCGCTCTGCTGTCCACACCTTCGATCTTTCTTCTGGTAGAGAAGATGACTTCTCCTGCCTCTACCTTCTTCTCCTGCTCGATCGTACAGTTTGCTTTTACCACACTTCCAAGCCCCACATGCGCTCCGGCGCATACCACCGAATCGTGATCCACAACTGCTCCGCTGTTGACAAGCGCCGCCCGATCCACATGGGTGTGCGTATTCACTACCGCGCGCTGCATAATAAAACATCCAGGTCCCAAAACCGCACTTGGACTCACAATTGCAGACGGATGCACGATCGATGGCACTTCATATCCTGCCTCCAGCAATTTGTCTGTCCAGAATAGTCTCGTATGATTATTCCCAAATGCCGCTACTGCCGTCTTGTATTCTCCATACTTGGCCGTATAGTCGCAGCACTTTCCGACTACGTCCTTTCCAAACGCCGCATCGTCAAGAAATACGATCTCCTCATACCCCAGCTGGATCGCTGTTTCCTTCACCATCTGCCCGAAGCCTCCTGCTCCGAGAATCAATAATTTTTTCATAGGTACCCCTCCTTACATTTCAAAATATTTTATGTTTTTACGCGGTATCTTCGAATTTCTCAATCGCGCCGAAACAAATCTCTTGTATAGACCTTTTCCTGCACATCACTCAGACAGTCATCATATCTGTTAGCAATAATGCTGTTGCTAAGTTTCTTGAATTCTGCCAGATCATTAACAACCCTGCTGCCAAAGAATGTTGTTCCATTGTCTAATGTAGGCTCGTAAATGATCACTGTAGCGCCTTTTGCTTTGATTCGTTTCATAACACCCTGAATGCTGCTCTGACGAAAGTTATCAGAGTTTGATTTCATTGTTAACCGGTAGACCCCAACAACGACCTGCTTTTCTAATCTGAAATCATATGTGTTATCTTCATCATATCCGTAGTAACCTGCCATCTGCAATACTCGGTCGGCAATAAAGTTTTTTCGTGTTCTGTTACTCTCCACAATGGCAGTCATCATATTCTGCGGAACATTATTATAGTTTGCCAGCAACTGTTTTGTGTCCTTTGGCAGGCAGTATCCTCCGTATCCAAAGGATGGATTATTATAATGCTCTCCGATTCTTGGATCTAAACACACGCCTTTTATGATATCCCTTGTATTCAGATTTTTCATTTCTGCATAAGTATCTAATTCATTGAAATAAGAAACACGTAATGCCAGATATGTATTCGCAAACAGTTTCACTGCTTCTGCTTCTGTAAATCCCATAAACAGCGTATCGATCTCTTCTTTTACAGCGCCTTGTTTCAGAAGTTCTGCAAACGTATGCGCTGCTTCCACTAAGTTTTCGTCTGTGGGATCCGTTGATACAATAATTCTGCTCGGATACAGATTGTCATATAACGCTTTTGATTCCCGCAAAAATTCCGGGCTGAAAATAATCTTATCTGTACGATATTTTTCACGAACACTGACTGTATATCCTACCGGTATCGTTGATTTTATGACCATGACCGCATTCGGGTTGACTCTCAGAACTTGCTCTATTACAGATTCTACGGCAGATGTATCAAAGTAATTTTTCTGGCTGTCATAATTCGTCGGAGCTGCGATCACAACAAAATCTGCATCCCCATAAGCAGCGTCTCCATCTAATGTTGCAGTGAGATCCAATGGCTTTTCAGCCAGATATTTTTCGATATACTCATCCTGGATTGGAGATTTCCTTTGATTGATCAGATCTACCTTTTCCGGAAGAACGTCCACTGCTGTAACATGATTGTGTTGTGCAAGCAGTGTGGCAATAGACAGACCGACATACCCGGTTCCCGCAACGGCAATATTCAATGATTTTTCCATGATATTTTTTCCTCTTATACTTTGTAAAATTCTTTATACCATTCAGCAAATTTTCTCAATCCCTCACGAAGAGGTGTATCTGGCTTAAACCCATAATCTTTTTCTAATGGCGTTGTATCTGCATAAGTTACAGGAACATCTCCGGGCTGCATGGCAACTAATTGCTTATGACTCTCAAAATCGTAATCTTCCGGGAGCACTTTCGCCCGAATTAATTCCTGTTGAAGAATATCAACAAAATCCAGAAGATTTTCCGGATTGCTGTTTCCAATGTTGTACACTGCATACGGCGGCACCGGCAGTCCGTCTTCTCCTGTTTTTCTCTCCGGAGCACCACACATGACTCTTTTTACGCCTTCCACGATGTCATCTACATACGTAAAATCCCGTCTGCAGTTCCCGTAATTAAAAATCTGTATGGTCTCACCCTTCAAAAGTTTGTTTGTGAACCCAAAATATGCCATATCCGGTCTTCCTGCAGGTCCGTAAACAGTAAAGAAGCGAAGTCCTGTACTCGGAATATTGTAAAGTTTAGAATATGCATGAGCCATCAATTCATTGCTCTTTTTCGTTGCCGCATAGAGGCTCACCGGATTATCCACTTTGTCCTCTGTACTGTAAGGCACTTTCTTGTTGGTACCGTATACAGAACTGGAGCTGGCATATACCAGATGCTCAACACCTTTTGCACCATTGTCATAGCTATGCCGACAAGCTTCCAATATATTGTAAAATCCTATCAGATTAGATTGAATATAGGCATCCGGATTTGTAATCGAGTAACGTACCCCTGCCTGTGCAGCAAGATTTACAACGAGATCAGGTTCATACTTTTCAAAAATTTCATGAATGACCACTGTATCTGAAATGTCACCTTTAATAAATGTCCATGTGTTTGGAGATTTCACTGCTTTCTCGATTTGTTTTAATCTCCATTTCTTGATCGATACATCATAGTAATCATTCATATTATCAATTCCCACAATATGAACTTGAGACTGACTTCTAAACAGCTCAAGAACCAGATTGCTTCCAATAAAACCTGCAGCTCCGGTTATAAAAATTGTTTTATTTGTCAGCGTTATTTTTTGCATGATTTGCACCTTCTTTTCATTCTTATATCATCATCATGTTTCTTCTGTTTACGTAATCATCCATAATATCCGAAATTTTATATGTAACATTTCGGCTGATATTATCCGTCATTCTTCCATTCTCTATAGCTCGTACAAAGGCTACCAGTTCATAACGAATGCCTTCTCCGTCTAATTGATAAAAATAGCGTCTGTTTTCTGACTGATTTTCATATCGAATCTCAAAATAATCTGTTTTCCACCATGGTGACGGAACATAAATATACCCCTTTGTTCCCGACACGATCAACTCTCCCTCTGATTTTACACCATCTCCAACTCTGATCGAGGCAACTGCATGGTCATAGATAAAGTCCATTTTTGTAAAACTGTCATGTGTATTCGTTGCATCATAAAATCGTGTGATGATCTTATAATCCTTATAGTCTGTTCCCAGCAGTTCAAAAATCGGAAGCAATGCGGTCGGTCCCCACTCGTAAATTCCATCCCAGTCTGTACGTTCCATTCCGTCTTGTTTTCTAAGGCTTGTACAAGTTGAATCTACAGAGATCACATCCCCTATGTTTCCACCTTTGATCAATAGAAGCAATCTTGAAAATGCTGTAGCATATGCTGTTTTAATCGCTTCCATAAGTATCAGTCCATTTTCTTCCGCTATTTGAAACAGCTCCCTGCTTTCTTTCTGACTTAGAGTCAGCGGTGACTCACAAAGAACATGTTTTCCCCGCATCAGCGCTTTCTTAATGTGTTCATAATGATCTTTCGGTAAGGATCTGATATACACCGCGTCTACATTTTCTAACAGTTTCTCATAGTCATCAGTGATCAGTTCTACCTTCTGCAGCTCCGGATTCATGACGCTGATCCGCTTTGTACATAAAGCTTTCATCTGGATCCCATTCACAAACTCGGTCTCCATTCTTACTTTATTTAGAAATGGCGAGTCCCCCACAAGTCCCAGTCTCACCGCACATTGCTGCTCTCTGAGCTCAGAACTGGATACGCCCTGCGTTCTTTGAAGATATACTACCTTACAATATTCATTCAGATAATCAAATTTTCCACTCCAGTCAGACCCTACCGTAAATATATCTACATCATATTTACGGATATCATCTATTTTCTGACCTTCGTACTCTTCAATGATGATCTCATCCGCAATTCCTGTCGCCCGGACAGCTTCCACACGCTCCATCAAAGACTGCTGTACATTGATCTTTCCTCTTTTTTTATCAAAGTCATCTGCTGTTACGCCAACTATAAGATAATCTCCCAGTTCTTTTGCTCTTTCAAGAAGCCGGATATGCCCATGATGGAGTAAGTCATAAGTTCCATATGTAATTACTTTTATCATATCTGTACATCTCCTGGTTTTTCTATATAAGACCTCTTCTTTGCATATCTTCAAACGCATTTACCAGAGTTGTATTATCCTCTTTTGTAAGTGCACCGATATGCCCTACCCGAAATACTTTATCTCTAAGTTCTCCTCCATTTGGGCAGACCCAGATTCCATATTCATCTTTTAATGTAAGAAAAATATCATTTGCAGATGCTGTAGTCGGATGGATTGGTGTTACTGCATTTGACATTGACTCTGAAACAATTTCAAATGGAAGTCCCTGTATCTTTTCCCGAAAATCAGAGGCTAATTCAGCAACTTTTTTTATTTCCGCATCACTGCCGCCTTCTCTTTCAATCTCTTTCAATCTTGCGTTGATCTGAAGAAGGATTCCAACTGCCGGAGTAAACGGAGTTTGTCCTCTTTCCCCATCTTTAAGTGCATCTTTGAGATCGAAATACATACACTTTGGATCGTTTGCCTCAACTCTTTGAATTGCATTTTCCGAAAGTACGATAACAGATATCCCCGGAGGACAGGCTAATGCTTTTTGCGATCCCGTGATCATAACATCTACTCCCAGCTTTTCCATATTAAAGTCGTCTGCCAGAAATGAACTGATTGCATCAACAATCAAAAACAGGTGATTTCTTTTGCAAAATTCACTGATCATATCAATATCATAATGAACACCTGTGGATGTCTCATGCAGATTGACGATCATTGCGGAATATTCTTTTTTCCCTTCATACTCCTGCAGCATTTCTTCTGTCAGTGCTTTTCCGAAGTCTAATGTGATTTCCGAGTATGATATATCATGTATCTGACAAAGGCGTACAAACCGCTGACCAAAACTTCCGCCATTGATCACAATTGCTTTGTCTTTGGGTGTGAGTGTATTGATAATCGCAGCCTCCATAGATGCAGTACCCGACCCCGTGATAAATACAACTCTTGATCTTTCTGATGCTTTCGCAAACTTTTTAATGAATGCTTCATTTTCCAACATCACCTTTGAAAATTCTTCTGTTCTAAAATACGGAACCTGTTCAGCGCCAATTGCACATACTATATCTGAAGACTGAACCGGTCCTACTGTGAAATTAAGCATTTTCTGACACCTCCAAATTAACAGCCGGCCAACTCTTGTTTTAAAAACGCCAGTGATTCTTTACGGGCTTCTCCTATTCTTTCATGTACGGATTTATAATCAATTTTTTCTGAAATCGTTTCATCTCCATTAACCATAATACGATCAGAAGTTCCAAACAAATCCAGGAGTTCCTGAATCTTGGTATTGCACTGTTCTCTTGAAAAAATAACGAACTGCCTTCTAAACTGTGCACTCAAAATAATTCCATGGAAGGAATTCGTCACAACAAATTCTGCATGCTTTACCAATGATAAAAATTCCTCCACTCCGGCCTGATAGAACATAATATGCCCTTTTTCTGCATTGGTAGCCCGCAGACTGATCTCTACAATCTTCCACCCTTTTTGTTTTGCCATTCTTTCTGCATAGTCTTCCATTTTCGAATTATATCTTCTGGAATAAATCAGCAGATACTTTTCTTCTACCAGTCGGTCACTGGCCAGAACATCATAGTCTTCATATTCTAAAAGTAACGTTGGATCAATCACTTTTTGAACCGGTACATCAGTATGTTCCTTTACATATGGAATCATCAGGTTTTCTCTCAGACCAAACGCCTTAAAGTTTTTTAAACGTTCATTTAACACAGGGAATGTCTCATCTGTAAAGTGAGGATCTCCAAAACTTGCTGCATATGCTACGGAATAGCTGTTTTTCATACAGTCATAATTTGCATAATATCCGTCATCAAATCCAAATTCATCCGGACAAAAGATCGTATCACTTCCACATATAAATCCGTCCAGTTTTTCTTCTTCCATTACGTCATTAAAATTTGAAGAAACATATTTGTGTGTACTTTTCTTCAGACGTGTTTCATAAAAATGATTAAATTTTTCGTAGTTTTCCCTGATCGCAGGCATAGTGAGTTCACACATTCTTTGAGACTCTTCATCCTGATCCCACATATTTTTAAAAGGGTCCAGCGGATTCTTGTCTGCCAGAAGATCCGGACAATAATCAAGTACGATCGCTTCCCATGCTCCCTCTCCCACAGCATTTGCAGCTTGTTGTAACGCATACGACTGCAGCGCAGAACCATAATTTGTGAAATTGCAATATATATTATAACTTACTATTCCAAAACGTTTCATCTTTTCACTCTCTTTCCTTCGTATTTTCCCTCATTATTTTTTATCTGTCAAACATACTGGTATCTTCTACTGAGATTCCTTCTACGGAATCTATTGAGTAATTTTCAAACGGAAACAGATAATCGCTTAATCGTTTTTCAATATACTCGATATCTTCTTTTTTTCCATATCTTTTCCATAATTGAGTGTTGTGTACTGAGCGTTTTGGATTTAACATGGAAAATTTTTGTGTATGATTCATGGCTTCCAATCCTGTAAATTCCTCAATCTTTTTCACTGTATTCGTATAATTATATATGAGATCTTCAAAATTAATTTTTATTACGCGCGGTGCATCTAAACTGCTTCCCCCTCTCTCTGTATGAGTAAATAAAAACCAGTCACAAAAATCTCTTACAGAATTTCTCGGAACGATCGGATCATGAAATACCTGCGCCATAATAAACAAATCTCTAGGATCTCTGTCTACTACGATCACATATATATCATCAAAATACCTTAAACTTTTTTTGATATTAGATGACGGTACAATCTGATCAACTAAAAGATAAGGTTTTTTGTCCGTATTTGCTTCTGAAAATAGAGAATTGATATATTTTCTTGTACAGTCTAAAAACTTTTCTTCCGTAGGATATGCACAATACATCCATTCATTCTCTAAAACACTGCGTCTCTTTTTTGTTAATTTCCGGATAATTTTATTTTCCAGACGTTTCCTGTAATAGAAAAAAAGGCCTCTGTCATAATAATCATAAAAATCATGTCCATGATATTTCAAATCTGTCAGTTCAGCAATGTACTCTTCTGTTAATTTCATATATTGACCATTAAAAAAAGGTTCATATCTTTTATTAAACCATTTACCCGCATTAAATCTTGAAAGACGCAAAAATCGTTTTACTGCATGGTTGGAATTATCACGGTTATGATTTTCAATTAAATTGTATTCCAGATCCATGATTCCATCTGTATCATGGACAAATCGAAACTCATATCTTGTTAATGAATGAACAGAATCATATTCTGAAATCAAATCTGTAACCGCGCTGGAACCTGTATTTCGAAAACTTGCACATGAAATAACTTTCATAATTTATTATACCTTTCTACCTATAACTATACTTTCTGGAATTTTATATTTCTAACAGTTCTTTTAATTTCAAACTTCTCTTTTCAACTGAAAAATTGTATTTGGAATTCTGCAATGTTTCTTTCCACCTGCAAATAACTTCCGGATCTTCCAATATTTTCTTTAGATTTTCATACAATCCATCTTCTGTATTTTCCACCACAAGACCCGATTCTGCACTCTCGATAATTTCTTCGGCTCCGCTCACCTGAGTTGACACTACAGGTACTCCAAGCATTACCGCCTCTGTACATGAGGTACTGTAACCTTCTGCAAACGAAGAACAGATAAATACGTCTGCTTTTGCAGTATATTTGTGTGGATTACTCTGTGCTCCTGCAAAAATAACACACTCGCTCAAGCCCATATCTTTTGTACACTGTAACAATTCTTCTTTTTGCGGACCATCGCCGACAAAAATCATTTGAAATAAGAATCCTTCCTGCTTTAATCGACTCAAAGCATGAAGCAGTCTCAAATATCCTTTTTCCGGAGAAAGCCGCCCTACTGTTATCATTCTGACACCACTGTACGCCGGTAAATCTGCCGATTCTTTTCCCAGTTTTTCAACCTCATGATTGTCGATCGGATTATAACAGTAGTCTACTCTGGAGTTATCCGCCCCCATCCCGAGATCATGCTTTAACTTATCCGCATTACTCTTTGAAACACAAACGACTTTGTCTGCCCTGAGATAATATTTTCTCAATGTCAGTCTTTCATCATATCCATGAACCCAGACCATTCTATATGCATTTTTTTTCGTCCCGGAAACCACAGCTCTTGTTGCAGTCCCGTGCTGGAATCCAATTTCAATATCACTCTCTTTCATCCCAAAAACAAGTTTATGTAACAATGCTCCCGGAAGTCGGTTTAAAATTCTGGACATACCGGAAAAATAAAAGCCTAATACTGGTTTTACCACCACATTTGAAGCCAAAATAGACATAACACTCTTGTCGACATGATAAATCGGGCGCAATATCACCTGGATGTCATCTCGTTCGGATAAAAGATTGGCAATCCCTATCGCCGCACGTGCAACGCCATCTGAATATTGTAAATGATTAAAAGCAAAAGATATCCTTTTTTTCAAAACAAAACTCCTTTTATTTTTTGATCTTTTTCCTCATAGTAATTAAATATGTATTTAATTCTTTTCTTGTTGACGGAATGAAAAATAAAATTCCAAAATAAATTCCAATACAAATAAAAATAGAAAAATATTTTAAAATTCCAGAACCTGCAATCTGAATCATAAACAAGGCTGCAATAGCCATACCTGCAGATGCAAGAATATAATATCTGATCTGGTGTATAACCTCTGTTGCTTTGATTCCGGACACTTTTTTTGCCATGATTGTCTGAGTAACCGGAAGCTGGATCCTGACAATACAGCTTACAACGACCAATGCCTGGAATCCATACTGTGCGCTGATATATAACGCCGGAACCATACAGACCGCCTGTATCATATTGGCAATAAACAAAAGTTTCGGATAACCTTTTGATAAAACGATTGCTCCGCTCATATCATTGAAAATAACACTTTCGGCTAATATTAAGCCCCAAAGCCCTACCAACAGATCCGCTTCTCCCCACTGGCTTCCCAACAATATGTTTCTCACAACATCTTTATAAAGTAAAATCCCAATACCTAGTGGTACTACTAAGAGCCCTACTCCCTTCAAAAACTTAAAATACATGTTTTTGAATTCATATTCGTCATTTTGAAGCCTTGATAACGCAGAGAATAGCACACTGATTGTAGCTCCTGAAATCAGAGATGTAATCTGTGCAACCATTGTTGTTCCGGTCTTATAGATACCCAGATAATACTCGTTAAACAATCTTCCTATTACAAAAATTCCCACATTCGTGACCAACCAAGAAGAGATCGTTCCCAATAATGTCCAGCCACAAAAGCGAAACATCGTTTTTAGTTTATCAAAACTGTATCTGAATTTCGGTTTCCATTTTGACATTGAAGTAAGAAGCACTGCATTGCACAATTCTCCTGCAATGTTTCCTATGATCAACGCCCAATAAGAAAGTCCTAAAAACGCCAGTGGAACGGTTACTATTAGGGGTACCAGTTTCACCGCAATCCTGACACAAGATATTCCCTTATAATTAAAACTTTTTCTATAAATTGCTGTCTGTATACTGCTAAAAGAGGTAAGCGGCAAAATCAATGCTCCCATATATATAGCACGTCCCAATCCGGGATTTCCTAATATGACTGACAATTGTTCGTTAAAAAGGAAAATCATCCCCCAAAGCCCGATTGAAATCATCATATTCGTCCAGAACGCAACACATATGGATAAATCTTCATCATTTTCATCCCGAAACTGATGCTGCACAATATATTTCTGAAATCCCGCATCTGTAAATATGTCTGTAAAAGATACAAGCATAGTAACTGTTGCGATCACCCCAAATGCCTCAGGCGTAAGAACACGTGCCAATATCATATTTGTAATCGGAGAAATAATCTTTACTGCTATTTCAGTAAATACAGACCACTTTGTGGCACTTTGTACTTGTTTATTTAAATTACTCATTTCAATGCCCCTATCATATCTGTCAAAACATCACAGTCCATTTTTCGCATTACCCATACTTCTCATAAAACGCAAGTACAGATACATGATGATTATGGAATATGAAATTGCTTTCCATACATAGTAACTGTCACGCCGCGGAAGTGTAAACCATAAAAATACTAAAATACAGATTTTATATCGCCCCCACTGATCTGTCTCATCGTCATACCTGCATGAATTCAACATTCCAAAAACTACAAGCATTAACACAAAAATCGCAATCAGTCCAAACCATCCAAAATTTATATATGATTCTGCATTTAAGGAGAAACCTAATCCAAAATTGTACTGGCTATAATATTGAGTCTGCCATGTCTCAAAAATTCTGGACTGCTGATTGATTTTTCCTATTGTTCCTGTTACATCAATAAATGATGGGATTAACCCGCCTATCATTGACAAAACATACCCTTTTCCCAACTGAAACGCCTCAAAAGCCGGCACAATGTTCATCATTGTAAAAAGCGGGAAACAACTAAATCCAAGATCCGATATTGTATCTGTGATCAAGCCGGAAAACGATCCCAGATTTAAGTCTCCCTTGGTTCTTACAGCGTACGCAATTTGTATGAAAAGAAGTAATAGAACACCAAGGAAAATAATCAACAAAAACCGAACCATTTTTTTCCCTGTGCTGGGTTTGTCTTCCTCAGAGGATTCCTCTGCTTGAAGATAAGAGAGAAAAATCAGAACTACCAGGGCTCCGATTCCTGTCGTACGGTCACCGCAAAGTGCTGTCAATATCGCCCAGACAGCCACTGCTATTTTTATTGGTTTATTTCTTTCTTTTCCTGCATATACTATCATCAGAACAGCAAATGGCATAAACATATATTCAATAAAATTAAACACGGAAGGAATTCCACTTTCAAATGTTCTTACTGCAGAATATCCTCCGCCCATTCCAATATATGTTTTGATTAATACTAACGGTATTGTAACCACACCCGTCAGGATAACCCCTACTTTTGCTGCAAATTCTATAAATTCCGGTGTAAGCTCATCAATTCTTCTCGCTTTTCTCGGCAAATATTCATCCGATACTGGTTTTGTCATAATTAATGCCGCAAATCCTGTCAGTACATTGCTGATAGATGAATAAATTGCAACATCTGAGGAATATTGTTTTAATGTAGAAATATAAAAATCATTAAACTCTATTCCCAGAGCAAGTAATAAAAGCTGTCCGTTCTGAAATAAATAAAATGCTGCCAAAATCATAATTGTCGGAGTAAACAATCTTTTATCCTGCTGATATATCGCCCAACATTCTAAAATTAAAATGATCAGTGAGCTAATGCAGGATATTTTTACAACCAAATCCGAATTCGAATATCCTCTCAGATTTATCAAAATATAAATATATAAGATCAAACTCAACGCGACTGATACACACATCAAAAATTTTTTTCTATCTACTATCATAAATATTCTCCATAGTATCGCCTTGACTTACTACATTCTGTTTCAATGCAGTTTACTTAGGATATAGATTCCCAACACACTTTTATGCTTAATAAAAAAATCTACAATACTCATAATCCCGCCTTTAAATCTGGCTGCTTTTATTGCATTGCCAAAAATCGGATTTTTGTATTGTTCCAGAATATCTTTTCGTATACTCCGAAAATTTTCTTTTTTATTAAACTGAGTTCTCGCCACTGTGAAGAATCCTCTTTCAATACGCCTGTTATACTGCTCTCTAAAATCAAATTTTTCCAAGTCTAAAGCTTTTTTATAATGTTCTGCAATGACTAGCTGACATTCCCAACTTAATGGTTTTCTTCCTTTTGTCATAGACGATTCATTGTAGCGATAATAATATAATCCCTTATCCATTATTTCTAAAGAATGCGCAGCATAAATACAGGGAACTGTACATGCACCGTCTTCTCCCATAGTAACCTGATCAGGAACTTCCATCTGTTTCTTTTTATATAACTCTGCCCGGATTGCCTTTCCCCATACTGTTGGAAGAAAGAATCGTCCACTTTCATTCTGCAATAAATTCGGAAATAATTCTGTACAAATATCATCCTTCGAATAGTACCCTTTTCTGGCATTAACCGGCGTATATGTCTGTTTTTCCGGAGTTACAAGATAATACCCGCAACATACGATTTCCGCTTCCGTCTCATTGATTTTCTTTTCAAATTCCTCTATGTAATTCTCTGCAATATAATCATCACCATCTACACAGCAGATATAATCACCTGTTGCTTCAAGTGCACCTGCTTTTCTCGCACTGACCAAGCCTCCATTTTCTTTATGTATTACTTTGATTCTATCATCTTTCAGTGCGTATTCATCACAAATAACCGGACAGTTGTCATCTGAACCATCATCCACTAAAATAATTTCAATATTTTTGTAGGTTTGATGAATAATACTTTCTATGCATTGTGTGATATATTGTTCGATTTTATAAATCGGCACTATAATGCTATATCTTCTTTCCACTATTTCCCCTCATCTTTAATAATCGTTGTTTCCCTTTTTTGAATAATAATAGCTCCTGCCGGATACTCTCCTTTTAAGACACATCCTGCTCCAATTACACTGTTATCTCCTATCGTTGTGCCTCTGAGGATTACTGTATTGGCTCCTATCCAGCAATTCTTCCCGATATTCACATCTGCATACTTATATGTTTTCGAATCAACACCATTTTTTTGTGAATATAAGTGATCATGGTCATATATATTGACCCCGGGACCTAAAATTGTTCCATCCTGTATCCGAAGAGATTTATGACAGACGATCATGTTATTGATTCCAATCCCTACATCATTTCCAATTTCAAGAACACCTTGTCCCTGAACAGCAATCACTGCATGATTATCGATTTTTACATGATTTCCGATTTTTGCATTGCTTCCTCTATACAGCCGTATAGAGGCTCCGCTAAAGTATCTAAACTTATTTCCTACAATGCCACAGTGAAAAATTTTAAATATCAGACCTCGAAAATAAGCCCATCCATTTCGAAATAACTTAATCACACTACTATCTCCCAGCTTTTTCTGGCAAAACAAAATATTTGCCCAATTCAAAATCAAAACTATCCGGTGTATATTGAACATACCCGCTCCATGGATAAAATGTCAACTCACCAAAATATATTTTCCCTTCAATATTATAAAGATCCACACGAACCGCAGGAAAATCGCGGGATAGCACACTCGCTATCTCAACCATTTTCTCGTAATTCTCCGGTTTTTTCACACTGTCTTCAAAACATGGACAATCACTGTCTACTTTTACATAATTCCAATTTACATCATAAAAATTTCTTTTATGATCAGAAAATCTATCTTTATCATATACTACATATACTGGTTTTCCATTGAAACACAAAAACTTATAATCTGAAATACCTTTATCTTTATTAGAATTATCTTCCAGCAATTCTTCAACGATAATTTTTTTGCTGGAACCGCCATATGCCCATTCTCTTCCCGCTGAAGCTTCTGCCATATTTAAAAAATCATTTAATTTCTTCTTTGTTTCAGCAATATTCAATGTTTTCTTGTCCTTAACAAGAATATTCGTTCCGCTTCCATTGGTTGTTTTAATAACAAACTTATCAGGAAGTTGATCAAAGTTTATCTCCTCCGGACGATCCACCACCTGATACAACTGATTCAGAATGTTACCAAGTCCCTTTTTTTCAATATACTTCCGTACTCCATATTTATCTACGCACTCCATCATTACAGGATTTCTGTAATAAAGTTTGTACCACTGGATTTTCTCTGTATATCGCTTCGGATCTTTCAAATTTAATTTTCTTTTCAATTTAATCCGATACTGCAATTTGATCATTGCTTTATCGGGAACAAACTTAAGCATTCTTAAAATAGCAAATCTCATTTTTTGACTGCTTATAATTTTTTTATATCCATTCATGAATTCGCTACCTCATCACAATATTTTCGAATCACCATTTTGCGATCAAATTCACGTTCAACCTTTTCTCTTCCTGCTTTGCCCATAGCAGCTTTTTCTGCCGGATCCAATTTGATAAATGTTTCCATCTTTTCAATCAGACTGTCTGCATTTCCTGTCTCAAACAAATATCCTGTCACTCCGTCATCAATTACATTCATCGTTCCATTAATTCGAGAACCAATACATACACGACCACTTGCTGCACTCTCAAGCAACACATTCGGAACACCTTCTCCACCATGTGATGGCAATACTGTACAGTTACATTTTTTAATCCATCTATCAATATCACTTCTAAATCCTATGTAATTAACAATTCCTTGCTCTTGGTACTCCGCAACGATTTTTTTATACTCTTCTTCCTCGTTCCAACCTGCAATCAAAAACTCTATATTTTTATATTTATTTTTAATTGCCTTTGCCGCTTCCAGATATTCGTCGATTCCTTTTAATTTCATAACACGTCCAATAAAAATAAATCGTATGATATCATCCTCCGGCATCGGTTCAAATTTGTGTTCTTTAAGATTACACCCTGATCCCGGAAGCATCTCATAATTATTCTTTACCAGACCATTTTTAATAAAAAAGTCTCTGTCTCCCGTATTCTGAAAAAGTACTTTATAACATTTGCGAATAGATATTCTATAAAGGATCTTACATATTTTAGCCACCAGATTATCTTCTAAAAATGTTCCTCCTGTTCCGGTAATATTACATATTTGTTTATATTTCCCGTTTGTTGCAAGTGTCCCATAAATATTGGGTTTAATCGTATATGAAAAAACGATATCCGGATTGACCTCTGGAATCATCTTTTTATAAAAGAAAATTAATTTTAAATCATTCTTAGGATTAACCCCTCGACGGTCAACGTCTGTAAGAATTATATGACAACCTAAATTCGCAAAATAGTCATCCTGATCTTCCGGAAGTGAAAGATACACGTCATGCCCTTCCTCTACCAACTTTTGGATCAGCTCTTTTCGGAAAGAAAATAGTGTAATAAAATGATTTGACAAAAACAATATTTTCTTTTTTTCTTTACCTGCTTTTTTCATTTCTCCAGTACCGCCTTCTACAACTGACTCATCATATCCTATCTTGGATAATGTACCCAAAAAACATTTGGTGTCAAACAAAAAACTCTGCCTTTGAACATATTCTCCATCCAGTTTTGCTTTTACAGGAATCTCAAGTTCATCACGTCCATTAATCTGTGCCCACCCTGTAAGCCCCGGCTTCACATCATTGGCACCATACTTATCCCTCTCAGCAGTTAACACATCTTGATTCCAAAGCCCTGGTCTTGGTCCGATTACAGACATATTGCCAACAAATATATCCCAAATCTGAGGAAGTTCATCCAGTGAATGAGCACGCAAAAATTTCCCCACTTTAGTGATATACTGATCAGGATTTCCAAGCATATGCGTTGGTACATCATGAGGAGTACTCATTTTCATTGTTCTAAATTTATGAAGTTTAAAATATTTTTTATTTTGTCCTATTCTCTTCTGCGTAAATAAAACTGGTCCGGGATCGTTTATTTTAATGGCAAGCGTAATTGCACCAAATATCGGACTCAACACTATAAGACCACCAAAACTAAGTACTATATCCAGGCCTCTTTTAATATATCTCGCATAAATTCCCGGTTTATACTCACTATTACCAATTGCCTCGAGGTGTCCTCTCACACCGTCTGCATTCTCCCCATCTTTCTCATCTTTTATAAAAATCACTTTTTTCCCTTCAAATGGATTGTTCTGCTCTGATCTCTCATCACATTTACCAGATTTTTTTCTTACAATAATAGCCAACCCTGTAATTACCGCCCCTGTGGCAGTAACTACTACTCCCATAAACTTTTTCATCTTTTTCTTACTAGACATCCTTTACTCCCATTCATTTGCATTATTAGCGAAAATCAACAATTAGCCAATGACCAGAAGGCCAGAAAAAAAGCAAGTACCATATCAATAGTATTATAAATAACTCTATTGATATAACTTGCCAATGCTTTACCCTTTTTCAAAACTCCCATATCGCAGTACTTTCCATTTTATTTAAACACTTCTTCAAAACTAATCCTCTCTTCTTTTTCATTCCTAATTTAGTCTATTTTTATCATTTTACTATACTTTTTTCCATTTTTCAACATTACAGTCCTTTTATGCACAATTTTCCGCAAAATCAACAAAAATTTTTCTTTTATTTTCCATAATAGGGTTATTTTACCTCTCTCCATATTTTTGTCAACATCTCACTTTTTATATATTATATTCTATCAGCGCAAAAAAAGTGGAAGAAATCGCTCTCTTCCACTTTTCTCTAAATATTAAAATCTTTTTCTGTCAGAATAATTCTATCTGCATCATCTGTATTCTTTCCAAGAACTCGCTTTACAAGCTTCTTGGCGGATACCTTCTGTGAATGCGACATCGCCTCATCCATAATGTCTTTTACTTCCGCTACTGTCACTGCGTGATCTTCTCTCTGCAGCGCATCAATCCTGCTGTACAACGCCAGGATTCCCATCTCATCGATACGATATCCATTCTCCTGTGCGTAAGTCTGACCAAATGTAACCAGCTCATCATTTACAAAGATCGGGACTTCCAATCTGCTCGTAAATTTCTTTCTGAACTCTCTGTTTGAGGAAAGTATACGGTCAAGCGGCTTTCTCTGCTCTTCCAGCACGATCAGCATCTCTCCGGTATCTTTTTCCATTGCCTTGTTCAGCTTCGCAACCGTTCTTTCACTTAATTTTCCTGCTTTTTCAATGATCAGCGCTCCACCGTACAGCTTGGCAATGATATCACTGATCTTCTTCTTATTCAACGCTTCTCCGGTGATGATCGCAACTCTTCCCTGACGGATCTTTCTCTGCTTCTGGATCGCTTTGACCACATCAACCGCAAGAACCGTCTTTCCGTTGCCTTTGTTTCCGACGATCAGCAGGTTGCCTGTATTGGATGTACCTCTTCTGTTCGTACAGTTGCGGTCCTGCTCCAAAACATCCACAAGCTGTTCGCTCATGCCGCGCACCGGAACAAAGTAGGAGAACAGCTTCTTCTGCTCTTCTGTCAGCCCTGCTCTTTTTGCGCCCTGTCCGGACAGGTCATAGCGGCTGTGTACCAAAAATCCTGTATCGGAAATCGATAATGCATCTGCAATCTCATCCATCGGAAGCGGTGCAGTCTTTCCTGTCGCGATCAGCTTCGCTGTCTCTTTTCTGCTCAGCGGTGTCGTAGAACTCAGAATATCCGACTCAACAGGCTCTTCATCCGGGATCTCACGATCGTCCGGTTCATCACTCAACGTCGGCTTGAACTCTTCCTGCAGTCCTGCTGCAATCGATTCGTAATCGTCCTCATAATCCAGTTCTTCTTCAAATTCCTCTTCCAACTCCTCTGCTGCATCTTCTGTCAGAAGGTCTTCATAATCTTCTGCACTGTCAACATCCAGAGTCAGCTCTTCTGATTCCATTCTAAGCTCTTCTGTTGCTTCCTCCTTATTCTCAGGAGGTGCAACAGGAGTGCTCGTGTGTACCGGAATCTCCTCACTCTCTTCTTCCGGAATCACACCTTCGATTTCATCGATCATCCTCTGGATATCCGGGGATAAGATCGGGCTCTTTGGCTTGCGCTCGATCTGCTCTACATCCTCTTCATTCACTTCCGGAACTTCCTCCGGTTCAACACCGCCCTCTGCGGCTTCCCACTCAGCAAGAATATCATCAATATCAAGTATATCGTCAACCGGCTCGTCTATTCTCTCATCCTCTTTGATTTCTGTTTCTTCTAATTTAATAGATTCTTTTTCCATATCTTCCTTCTCAGCCTCTTCTGCTACTTCAGGTTCCTCGATTACTTCCACATCTGCTGCATCTGCCGTTTCCGGTTCTGCCAGCTCTTCTAATTCTTTCAGGTCAACTTCCTTAACTTTCGTCTCGATCGTCTCCTCAATGATCTCTTCTACAGGTTCTTCGATCACTTCTTCCTCTGCCACTTGATCCAGCAATTCCAGATCTGATAATGACTCAATCTCTTCCAACGCTTCTGCCAGATCTGAGCAATCATCTTCCCCTGTACTCTCCTCGTCATCACCTTCCACCGGTCCTGCGTCCTCTTCTGCCAATTCTTCGATGTCTTCTTCGTACTCTTCCGCATCCTCTTCTGAAAGTTCAATCTCTTCCTGCTCCTGCGCTTCTTCTGTTTCTGTATGGAAAAGATTCTGAAGTGCCTCGCCAAGCTTCATCGTATCACCCAGCTTCTTCTTCGGCGGCTCCGCTTTTTTCAGCTGCTCTGCCACTTCCTCCTCACTGAGTTCGGCATTCTCCGGCTCTGCGATCTGCTCAGAACGCTCCAGCATATCCTCTGTATAACGGGCAGCTTCTTCCTGCTCTCTTCTCCGCTTTTCTTCTTCCTCAGCTTTTATTCTGCCCAGATCGATCAGTTTTTTCGCTTCTCTTTCTGAAGATTTTTCTGCTTCTTCCAGCCTTCTGTCATACTTTTCCTGCTGAAGCGGAGTCAATGGCTTGTATCGCATCTTCAGCTCCATAGCCTTGTATACATACTTGCCTTCGCTGAACCACAGAATCAGATCATCACACTCTTCCAGACATTCGGCTGTCATCCCGGCTTCTTCATATCTCTTGGCCAGCTCGTATGCCCACTCTTCGACATACTCTGCTTTTTTGAACTGCTCCAACGCACGGATCTGCTGCTCGATCGGAGCTCTCCGTGCTCTCAACAGGCGGTATCTTAAGATGTACTGATTGGGATCTTTTGGCGCAGCCTGTACGTATTCATCATAATAGTCGATCGCCTCTTCCAGATTTCCAACCTTTATCGCAAGAGTACACAAGCGATATAATATCTTTCTGCTCCCCTCTGTTCTATGATAGGCAGCTCTCAGAACTCCAAAACTCTTACGGTAATCTCTGATCTTCTCATATATATTGCTGACGTTTAACAGCATATTTACATTTCTGACACGCTTCCAATCAATGCTGTCAGCAATCTCAGCGGCTCTGTTGTATGCACCGTTTTCCATAAGTTTTAGCATCTGTTCTGTCTTCAACTTATATTCATACTTGTCCACTATGCTCACCTCATTATACTTAGTCTGTACCCTATAGGTATATTTCTCTTCATTGCCTAGTTTGTTCTAGTTTACCATATGACTCCCGTAATGTCAAAAAAATGCACCCTCAATTGACATTGAAGATGCATTTTTATTGTATTCAAATTTTTCATATTCTATTTTATAAATCGAAGGAACTATCTCGATTCCGTTCCTGTAAGACCTTTACACTTGTTAATTGATATAGCAGTCTGTCCACTAAGACTGGCTTATATGAAACCTCCTGTTCTTCAATTTAACAATATCTATAACCTAAATCCGACTCGGTATCGGTATCATCCTATCATGAAAGTCCTCTCTTCAGTTATTCTCTCTATAACCTTTCGGCTGCTGCAGTATCATCTGACGATATTCCAACATCCTATTTGATTATTCTTTCTATAACTGGGGGTGCTTCATATAAAACTGATGTTCCTTATCCATGTTTCTTTACACATGTTCGGGAACTTTGGCTACATGTGGTATCTATATTCAATACGTCTGTAGATGTCGAATCTTTTCATTTTCATCCAGCTTTACAATCTCTTCGATTTGATCTTTTCATTCACTTTTACTGGATCTTATCTATTGTGGTAAAGGTCTCTTTTACAGGAACCTGCATCTACCGTACCACTAACATATTGATATGTAACTGATGATATACTGTCCATTGGACCTCTGCCTCCTTAGTTCGTTTATTTTTAATCTAATAGAATGATGTTTTACGAATAAAGAATCATTCTTTAGTTAAATATCCTTTTGAGATGTGTGATTGTTGTATCTCTTTTGGATTGACTTAATAATACCACTCCGCCTTTTATTTGTCAATACATTTTTTATATTTTTCTTTAATAATTTTCAAACTATTCTTTTTTGTTTGAATTTTCTGAATATTTGATTTGTATAATATGCGCATTGCGATTGTACACAGATACAGATATAATAAATTTACTTTTTAGCTGTCGTCTGTACAGCATTGGCTTCTGTCTTTTAGAAGCTGTCTGTTTTCCGGCGTTTCGCCAGATTTTCAGTTATTTTTAACCGAACACAAAAATAAGAAGATTGCATCTACAGAATAAGTTTTTTATAATGGAGGAAAGTACATGAGAAAAAATAAAAAAAGAAATCACCAGAAACACCCTGTCCCGAATCACAAATATAAGGATCGGCTTTTTCGCTTGGTTTTCAATAACAAGAGGGATCTTTTGGACCTGTACAATGCATTGAATAATACCTGCTATGAAAATCCGAATGATCTTGAAGTGAATACACTGGAGGACGCTGTTTATCTCTCTATGAAAAATGATATTTCATTCCTGATCGGCGGGACACTGAATCTCTATGAACATCAGAGCACGTATAATCCAAATATGCCATTGCGCGGACTGATCTATCTCGCCAGGTTATATGATGGATACGTTGAGACGAAAAATATCAATTTATACAGCAGCTCTTTAAAAAAGCTGCCGATTCCTCAATACTTTGTGTTCTATAACGGCACAAAAGAACAACCGGATGAGACGATTCTTCAATTGACGGATGCATTTGAATCTGTATCCGATAATCGGCAGCCTTGTCTGCAGTGCACCGCAGTGATGCTGAATATCAATTACGGACATAACCTTGCGCTTATGGAAAAATGCCAGCGGCTGAAAGAGTATTCTATTTTTATAGATACGGTAAGGATCCAGTGTAAGAAAACGAGTGATCCGAGGCACGCTGTCACGAAAGCGGTGGACATCTGTATTGAAAAGGGAATTCTTCGGGATGTACTGGTGAAGCATAAAGCGGAGGTAATCAGTATGGTTCTGACATCATTTAATCAAAAGGCTTATGAGAAAGATTTATATGAAGAGGGCGTTGAGGAGGGCATTAATCTCGGACAAAAAGAAATTGTTCTCCATATGCTTCATTCCGGCAACTCCCTGGAGCAGATTGCTCAGCTGACCGGGGTTGATGTTGAAACTGTAAAACAATGGATTGAAGAGGCTAAATAATTTTTGCAAAACACATCCCCCGGATGTCAGGCTTCTTTCTCCTGAAATCCGGGGGGGATCTATTCATTTTCTCTATTTTCTTAGCAGATCTCTGCTCCTGCCGGCATTGTTTTCTCTGGTGTCATCAATGCGAGATTTCCTTCTGCATCTTCTGCGCATAACAACATTCCTTCGGATAATACTCCGGCCAGTTTTGCCGGTTTCAGATTTACAAGAACCATCACTTTCTTTCCGACCATTTCTTCGGCTGTGTAATGACCTTTGATTCCGGATACGATCTGTTTTACCTGGCTTCCAATCTTCACCTGTGAGCAAAGGAGTTTTCTGGATTTTTTCACTTCTTCGCAGGCAATGATTTCTCCGACCTGGAACTGCATTTTTCCAAAATCGTCAAATGTGATCTCTGGTTTTGCTTCGATATCGATCACATCTTCCTCTTCTTTTTCTTCTTCAACCGGTGGATGCAGCTCTTCTACTTTTTTCAGAACTTCTTCCAGATCCAGTCTTGCGAAGAGGATTTCCGGTTTTTCTGTTACATGACCATTTCCAAGCTGTTCCAGAATCTTCTTGCTTGTAGAAGGCATAAAGGATTCCAAAAGCTCTGCCCCGCGGGAAATGCTCTGAATGAGGTTCCAGAGAACTGTTTCCAGACGGTCTTTTTTTGCTTCATCTTTTGCCAGTACCCATGGCATTGTCTCGTCAATATATTTGTTGCAGCGTTTGAAGAGATTGAAAATTTCTGTCATTGCATCTGCCACACGCAGCTCTTCCATCTTGTCTTCGACTGCTTTTGGTGTGCTTTCTGTCACTGCCTTCAGATCTGCATCAACCTCTTCTGCCACACCTTTATCTGTTACAGTTCCGCCGAAATATTTATTTGTCATGGAAACAGTTCTGTTGACCAGATTTCCAAGTGTATTTGCAAGATCCGAATTCATGCGCTCTACCATCAGTTCCCATGTGATCACTCCATCATTTTCGAATGGCATCTCATGAAGAACAAAATAACGAACTGCATCTACTCCAAAGAAATCCACCAGTTCATCTGCATAAAGAACGTTTCCTTTGGATTTACTCATTTTTCCGTCACCCTGGAGCAGCCATGGATGTCCGAATACCTGTTTTGGAAGCGGAAGATCAAGTGCCATCAAAAAGATTGGCCAGTAAATCGTATGGAAGCGGATGATGTCTTTTCCGATCAGATGAAGATCTGCCGGCCATAATTTGTGAAACTGCTCCGTGCTGTTTCCATCGCAGTCGTATCCGATTCCTGTGATATAGTTTGTAAGCGCATCCAGCCATACGTAAGTTACATGTTTCGGATCGAAGTCTACCGGGATTCCCCATTTGAATGATGTTCTGGAAACACACAGATCCTGCAGTCCCGGAAGCAGGAAGTTGTTCATCATCTCGTTTTTACGGGATACCGGCTGAATGAATTCCGGATGTGTATTGATATGCTCGATCAGTCTGTCTGCATATTTGCTCATTTTAAAGAAGTATGCTTCCTCTTTTGCCGGCTGTACTTCACGTCCGCAGTCCGGACATTTGCCGTCTACAAGCTGTGATTCTGTGAAGAAAGATTCACATGGAGTACAGTACATTCCTTCATAGTGACCTTTGTAAATATCTCCCTGATCGTACAGTTTTTTAAAGATCTTCTGTACCTGTTTTTCATGATCTTCGTCTGTTGTACGGATAAATTTGTCATAAGAAGTATCCATCAAATCCCAGATTTTCTTGATTTCTCCGGAAACATTGTCTACAAATTCTTTTGGTGTTACTCCCGCCTCTTCTGCTTTGAGCTCGATCTTCTGACCATGCTCATCAGTTCCTGTCTGGAAAAATACATCGTATCCCTGACTTCTCTTGTATCTTGCGATCGCGTCAGCCAGAATAATCTCATAAGTGTTTCCAATATGCGGTTTGCCTGATGTGTAGGCAATCGCTGTTGTGATATAATATGGTTTCTTGTCTGCCATCTCTCTTCTCTCCTTCATAAAAAATCCCGTCTTCCTGCTGCCAAGAAGACGGGTGAATACCGTGTTACCACTTCTGATTTATCTCAGCCTCACGGCTGAAACCTCTGTGAGTGCTGCCAAAAACACTCTCTCGCTGTAAAGGGCGAACCCATCGCAGTTCACATCATGCTTGCTGCGCCGCTCGGGAGCCATGTTCGATCATCTTCCGTTCATCCCTCTCAGCATCGGATCCTTTCTCGGATCTTCCGGGAATTCTCTGTAAAATTTCGGATAACCTACTCTCTCCGTCTTTGCATTTTCCGTATGATTTTTCTACCAGATATGTGTATAAAATACACACTTTCTCGTTGAAAATCGTATCACAGCCGGAATGATAAGTCAAGATTGCACCTTTTAAAAATTTGTCTTATTACGATCCAGCGGCCACTTCAACCAGAAATTTTTTCTGCCGTAATGCCTCTTCGATCAGATCCAGTGTCTCTTCGGAATCTGCCTCGATCAGATGATAGTGGTAATTGGAGGTAATATTTTTCAGAGGACTTGATTTTCCCCGCTTAATATCCTCTACAAATTCCATCACTTTTCGTCTGGATGTGATGTTAATCTCTGCCTCCATGTGACCGTACACCCTGTGATTGACCATCACGTTCACCACTTTTCCGCCCAGATCCACTACCGTACACAGCTCATCTTCCAACTCTTCATCCGTGTGATTCACTTTGAAGATCCGGTTCACGGAATGTGGAGTATTCAGAAGATATCCCCGGTTTGTGGATATGATCTCATGTCCCGCTGCCCGGATCAGCGCAATATCCTGCACGATCACCTGCCGGCTGACATCAAATTCTTTTGCAAGCTGCGCCCCAGATACCGGAATACTGCTTTTTTTAATCTGATTTATGATTTGATCTCTGCGTTCAGAACCTGTCATAAATACTGTTCCTCTCTTTCTTTTTCTGCATCTTTATTCCACTGCATGCAGATTCTTTAAAGAAATATCCAGGATCGGAGCGGAGTGTGTCAACGCACCGCTGGAAATATAGTCAACTCCGATCTCTGTCAGACGCGCGATATTTTCTTTTGTCACATTTCCGGAGCACTCTGTCTGGGCTCTTCCGTCGATCAGCTCCACTGCTTTTTTCATATCCTCCGGTGACATATTATCAAGCATGATGATATCTGCGCCGGCTTCCACCGCTTCTTTTACCATATCCAGATTTTCTACTTCTACTTCAATTTTTCTGACAAACGGTGCATACTCTTTTGCCATCTGCACCGCTTTTGTCACGCTTCCCGCTGCTCCGATGTGATTGTCTTTTAACAACACACCGTCAGAAAGGTTGTAACGGTGGTTGTAGCCGCCGCCTGCACGAACTGCATATTTTTCAAAAATACGCATATTCGGCGTTGTTTTTCTGGTATCCAGAAGTTTGATCTTGCTTCCTTCCAGAAGTTTTGCAACAGAATTGGTATAGGTCGCGATTCCGCTCATTCTCTGAAGATAGTTCAAGGCAACACGTTCTCCGGAAAGAAGGACGCGAATATCTCCTTTGACTTTTCCCATAAGCTGTCCATTTTTTACTTCCTCTCCGTCTTTGCAGTATAATTCGACCTTTGTATCCGGATCCAGAAGTGCAAACACTCGCTCAAATACTTCCAGTCCCGCAATAATTCCATCCTGTTTGCAGATCAGGTCTACTTCACCTGCCACTGCCTCTTTCATCACTGAATTGGTTGTCACATCTTCACTGGAAATGTCTTCTTTTAACGCTTCTAAGATCAGGTGATCTGCCTGAAGCTTCATTGTAATCTGATTCATCTGGTTTCTCCTTTATGTTTCATCTATTCTTTCATTTTATACAGCCTGTTCTTTTTCCAGGCACCATTGCTCTTTGATAAGATTTGCCGCTCTTTTTGCAAATACAAGACTCTCCAGAAGAGAGTTGCTTGCCAGACGGTTCGCTCCGTGCACACCGTTGCAGCTTGTCTCTCCCACTGCAAACAGCTGCGGCATGGACGTGTGGCTGTTCTTGTCTACCCAGATACCGCCCATAAAATAGTGCTGCGCCGGAACGACCGGAATGCACTCTTTTGTAACATCATAGCCTTCCTCCAGGCAATGCTCGTAAATATTCGGAAAATGACTCAATATCGTCTCTTTCTCGATCGGCGCCATGGACAGCCACACAAAATTTGTTCCATCCTTTTCCATCTGTTCCCGGATTGCCCTGGTCACCACGTCTCGCGGAAGCAGTTCATCTACGAAACGCTCCATGTTTTTATTATAGAGAAGTGCGCCTTCCCCACGGACGGATTCGGAGATCAGGAATCGTCTGCCCGGCTTTTCCGAATACAATGTAGTCGGATGGATCTGTACATAATCCAGATGCTCCAGACGAATGTGATGTTTTTTCGCTACTTCCAGTGCATCTCCTGTCAGATGCGGAAAATTTGTGGAATGCTGGTACAGCCCGCCGATTCCTCCGCTTGCCAGAATGGTATAATCTGCATAAATAGAGGACTCTTCACCACTTTGCGTCTTCACGGTGATTCCCGCACATTTTCCATTTTCCTCAAGAATGTCTGTCATGGTTGTATATTCGTAAATTGTTACGTTATTCTTTTCTCTTACCCGCGCCAACAGCTTACTGGTGATCTCTTTTCCTGTCACATCTGCATGAAACAGAATTCTCGGTCTGGAGTGTGCCCCCTCTCTTGTGTAGGCAAACGCTTCTCCGTCCTTTTCAAATTCTACTCCATATCCTACCAGATCTTCAATGATTTTTCCAGAACTGCGGATCATAATATCGACAGACTCTTTCCGGTTTTCATAATGACCGGCTCTCATCGTATCTTCAAAATAGCTGTCATAATCCTGTTCATCCCGGAGTACACAGATTCCGCCCTGTGCCAGAAATGAATCACTGCTCTCGGCATCTGATTTCGTGATCATGATGATTTCTTTGTCATCCGGAAGATTCAACGCCGAAAACAATCCCGCTACACCGGTTCCAACGATAACAACATCTGCTTTTTTCTTCATAATACTCTCTTTCCTTTCGGCAAGTCTCTTTTTTCAAAAAGACACTCTATTTTGCCAGCTCCAGCATTTTTTCCAATGGTTTTCTGGAGTCCGTTCTCAATGCTTCACTCAAATGCACTTCATTCTCTCCTGTTTTTAAGACGTGAAGAACTTTTTCTAATGTGATCAGCTTCATATCTGTGCAGACAGGCTCTGTCTCTGTAAAATAAAACTTCTTGCCCGGGTTGTCCTTTTCCAGTTTGTAGCGAACTCCATTTTCCGTACAGATAATAAATTCTTCGTTTTCGCTTTTTGCTGCATAATCAATAATCCCGGATGTGCTTCCCACATAATCGGAAATCTCCAGCACTGCTTTCGGACATTCCGGATGGGACAATACTTCTGCATTCGGATGCTGTGCCTTTGCTTTTTTGATCTCTTCCACCTGCATCTTCTCATGGATCGGGCAATAGCCTTCGTTGTATACAAAGTTCTTCTCCGGTACCTGCTCTGCCACAAAATGCGCCAGGTTTCTGTCCGGAATGAAGAAAATATTCTTGTTCGGAAGTTCTTTTACGATCTTCACTGCATTTGCTGATGTAACACACACATCAGAATGTGTCTTCAATTCTGCAGTAGAATTGATGTAACACACCACTGCCAGATCTTCATATGTATCACGCATCTTCTGGATCGTATCTGCATCTGCCATATGTGCCATTGCACAGTCTGCATGCATATCCGGCATCAATACGGTTTTCTCCGGGTTCAGTACCTTCGCACTCTCTCCCATAAAAGAAACGCCACAGAATACGATGGTCTGCTCTTTCAATCCGACTGCAACCTTACTCAGATAAAAAGAATCTCCGATGTAGTCGGCAATGTCCTGAATCTCCGGCCTTACATAATAATGTGCCAGAATGACTGCATTTTTTTCTTGCTTCAATTTCTGGATTTCTTCCACAATTGTCATCTTCTATTCCCTCACTTATCCTGAATTGTTAAATTTTTATCGTTAATTGCTGACCATTATAGCACAAGACTTTACATATGACAAGACAGTTGTAGAATTAAAAAAGAAGATACAATCCGATTTAACAGACTGTACCTTCCATATTTTATACACTTAATTTCTTTTCTGCCAGCACGCTGGATATGGCAAACAATCCAACACATACCACAATATAGAATCCGTATTCTGCGATTCCGATATAAAGTCCTTTGTGAATTCCCAGAACCTCGTATCTTGCAAACAGGTTATAAACATACTCCACAATTCCGTTGATCACGAAGAACAGGATCAAAGAAACAATCCCTGCAAATCTGGAATTGATCAATACCGTTCTGGATACAATAATTGCCAGAAATCCGGTTGCGATCACAGATGTCCATGCCAGGAAGAAAAACAGCAAGATTGCCAGAACGGTTATCCAGTCCAGGTTGCCCTGAAGCAGCCACTCAAATCCCATGCGGATTGCCTGCATAAGTTCTTTCCATGCTCCCTCTTTTGCGATCATCGTCATAACGCATGCGGTACCAGCCAGCACATATGCTGCTGAAATACAGAAAATCTGCAACGCTGCTGCGATATATTTCGCACCAAGGATCTTCCAGCTCGGCATCGGCACCATCCAGAGCATATGACTCTGCTTTGTTTTCAGGTCACGATTCAATATCAACAGACTTTCAATTCCCATATAGAAGAAGACAAACATTCCAACAAAAATCTCCAGTCCCATACTGATTCCTACCATATTCCCATTGTCTGAAAAAATTCCTGCCGCAAATGCCAGTAAAAATACCAGAAGCAGCGCCAGTATGATGTTTCTGGATGTCTGCTGTTTTTTCAGCTCATATTTGATCAAACGTCCCATTTTGTTTCCTCTCTTTCTCTTTTCTCATTCTGCCTTTGTTCTTCCTACATGATCTCCAGATAAATATCTGCCACGGATTTTCCACTTTGCATCCGTTCTTTTTCCACTGACATCCGGCGCACAACTTCTCCGTCTTTGATAAAGATTGCCTCATCGATAAAACTCTCGATCTCATCGATCATATGTGTGGAAATTACAAAGGTATTTTTTTCATTTGCTGACTCCAAGATCATCCCGAGAATCTCTTCTTTTGCTTTATAATCAATTCCATTGAACGGCTCATCCAGAAGATACAGCTCTGCTTTGCGGCTCAGTGTTGCGATCACCTTCAGCTTTGCTGTCATACCGGTGGACAGTTCTTTGACCTTCATCTTGCCTTCCAGGGACATCCTTCTTACCATCTCGTGAAATTTCTTCTCATCAAAATCCGGGAAGAAATCTTTATAGTACTGTCCGACTCCGTTCACATCCAGAAAACTGTAGAAAAACGGCTCTGTAGACATGTAGGCGATCTCTGCCTTATCTCCATAGAACCACGGATGCTCCTTGAACAAAACCTCTCCGGATGTAGGCTTTGTCAGACCGGAGATGATCTTCATCCATGTGGTCTTCCCACTTCCGTTCTCCCCTAGCAGACCATAGATCTTTCCGCCTTCCAGTTTCAGCGAAACTTCATTCAGCGCCTTTTTTGTGTAAAATGATTTGCTTAAATCACGACATTCTAAAATCATCTTCTCTCCTCCTTGTAGTCTGCAATTTTTGAGATAATATCATCTTTTTCAAATCCAAGATCCTGCATCTCATGTATAAAGCTGCTCAACAATTCTTCTGCCATTTCTTTTTTTATCGTCTCGAACATCGTCTCTTCCTCCTTCACAAATGTTCCAATCCCCCGCTTTGTATAACAATATCCATGAGTCTCCATCTCTCTGTAAATCCTTGCTGCAGTGTTCTGATTGATCTTATAAAGAACCGCCAGCTCTCTGTTGGATGGAAGCTTCTCTCCGGGAAGTATCTTTCCCTGGATCATCTTTTTCTTCAAGTCGTGAATGACCTGCAGATAGATCGGTATCTCTGCATTGTAATTCATCTTCTTCCTCCTTCCGCCTCGTGTATCAGTGCTATAGTTAGATAGTACACTAGGTTTTTGGTTTTGTCAAGAGGATAAAAAAATGCCTACGGCATCTCAGCTCCCCCGCCCCTCAATCTTGAGGGGTAAGGGCTTGCTTTCTCTCCTACTTTGT
>ENA-OWZL01000068-OWZL01000068.1-human-gut-metagenome-genome-assembly--contig:-NODE-68-length-44987-cov-8.71087_pt1 | contig 44987 bp, 31 predicted proteins | sample MGYA00249257_ERZ652109 | MGnify/ENA primary metagenome ERZ652109 (study PRJEB26925, sample SAMN05827267) | human gut metagenome | biome: ENVO:2100002; feature: ENVO:00000062; material: ENVO:00002003...
TTTTCTTTTTGCAAAATAGTCCGGTGGACTGTTTTGTAAAACCGAAGGAACTGACGAAGCTTGGGACGAGGCGAAGTCAGTTTGTTCGGGCGGGAGTACAGAGGGTGCAAAATTCGTTGATTTTTACTTGATCTCAAGCGGTGTAAAAAAACTAAATGAAATGTATTCGAATCTTTATGAATAAATGCTGAAATTTTCTTTGTGTTGGAGACCAGTTTGTGAATGTTTTGCTTATAAGTAAATCTACTATTTATAGCCGAGTGGAGTTTATTGAACTCCACTTGGCTTATTTTTACATCCAAAATGGAATAGAATTATCAAAATAAAAATTATGGACAACATAATTGTGTTGTCAGTTTTTTGTATGGTATAATTTAAGAAGAAAACTTGAATTTAAGAGGGTTACAATGGATAAAGATATTCTGAAGAGAAAACTTCACTTGCAGAAAGTTAGGAATTGTTTGGCGAACTTAAAAGGTGTAGAGGTTGTTCGTTTTTGCGAAAACGATGAACATGAAAAAATATATTCCATTGAGCAGAAGTATTTTCCAGATATTTATTTTCTTGTGAAAACACCGGACTCAATTATAAATATTCGTACACCAGAAGAGAAGGTAATTGAATGGATTGAGTCGCAAACGGAGATACAATCGCACGTGAATTATTATTTTCGTTGTTCAGGTGTGTGGGTAGAAATTCAAATTACTGAAATAAAAGTTGGAATAGAGAGCCTATGGAAACATGCTCATTATTTTGGGCAAAAACATAGTTATGGTTTTATATTAGTGGATGAGCAGATGGAAAATATGATAGATGTCGGATTTGATTCAAGAGATGAATATAATTTCTATTATGATCGGTATTTATTGTCAACAGTATAATAAGGGGGAGAAATATGAGTAGTTGTTCAGTACAGTTTCACGCTTTGAATGAGGAACTGTTTACTTTTATTGAAGAATTAAGAACCGATAATGAATTGTTTATTTTTTGCTCAGATGATTTGAGATTAAGAGAATATAGCATTATAAATACTGACTGTAAAGCTGAAATTGTAAAAAACAGAAGAATATTTTTTCTAAGACGTATCAAGGATAGATGTGAAGTTCAAGGGGAGAATTCGTTAATTATATATTGTGGACACCAAAATGAAAGCGGATTACAACAATCCTATATGGAGATAAATGGTGACGGAGAACCTTTTGTTTTTTGGAAAAAAATAATTACAAAATACAAAAAGAATTTATTGAAAGGTGCAACTATTTATACACCTGACAAGAAAAATATGGATTATTACAGAAATACATATTATACAAAATCTGCACAAAATAAATTTTATGATGGTATGATAATGAAAGCTTTAGCAGGTGGCTGTTATTATGCACTGGAATCAAAAGTAACCGATAGATAAATTCCAAGTTGTAAAGGAGACAAACTATGGGCGGAAATTATTTGGATATGGCTACTGTTATAGTGATATTTTTTGCTCTCGGCATCTTATTATCAAGACTGGGAGGTGTTGGAGGAATTGTTGTAAGAATTAAAAGAATGGTTTGCAAGCTAATGCGACATAGAGACTGAGAGAAGCGATATAAACCGGAATTTGAGGTGGGATTATGGCAGATTGTGAAGAGCATATAAATAATATGCAAGAAATATTGAAATCAAATGAGATTAGTTTTGTAACTAAATTAAAATATGAGGACATAATTGCGATTGCAGAATTATACATTAAGAGTAAAGAGGAATCTGGCTAGATGCAGATATTACTCTTGCAATTTCTGATAATGAAGGTCGACTTGTATATGTCCAAAATGATCATGGAGTAGTAATTGAAAAGTTTTAGTTGATTTTTACAAAGGAGAATGATAAATGCACTTGTTAGAGGAGTATTCATATATTTGGCAAGCAGATAAAGACAAGTATGTTTTACTTAATGATGAACTAGGAAATAGCATATTTTTTATTAAAGAAAAAGAAATTATGTTTTTTTTTGGTCGAAGATGATGCGTTGTATGAGTTAATAATAAGTAAAATGATGGAACACGGGAATAAAGTCTATAATAGCATTGAAGAAATACAGAAAGATATAGGTATAAGAGGAAATGTCAGCTGAGTGAACATAATTATACTTTACCCCAGAGAAATTTTAAATTGAAAGGAAGTTAAAAATATGCTTAATTTTGAAAAAGTTAAAGAAGAATTGAAAAAGTGGAATTTTAATTATAAAAATAATATTGTGCCGGGACATAGCACTTATAAAGTAAAATGGGTTTTGCCAGCAGCTCCGGTTACGGTAATAGCTTCTGAAAAAGTCACCTCATATTTATTTGGATTTGATGAACAGGGAATTTATATTTTCCCTGTTGATGGAAATTATAGTATTTTAGATTGCCTTTTATTAGAATGGAAAGACATTAAAGAATTTGAGGTTAAAAAAGGTCTTTTACTTGAAAATACTATGAATATTGTAACAAATGAAATGAGAGTATCATTGAAAATAAATAAAACAGTTGCGGGTAATTCATGGGTTAAGGAGAATGTGAAAACATTAGAAGAACTAAATTATTATAAAAAATAATTATACTAAAGCGAGATAATAAAAAAGAATTGATTACTTCCGGTTTGGGTGACTAGCAGACTGAATGCAATTAAATCCTCACAGCGATATTAAGCGGGAAATCTGAAAAGGTCTCCCGTTTTTTTTCTACCCCAACTAAATATGGAACTTTAAGGCACTTGCCGTTTTCACTTTGAAAATGACAGGTGCTTTTGCTTTAAGAATCTCTTTCATCTTAAATATGTAAAATCAAGGCACTTCTAACGTCAATAGAGATCTAAAAATATTCTAATGATCTAATTTTCCAACATGCAATTTCACATATCCCACAGTTTTTAAAAAAGTTCTTTTTTCTGCTTGTTTTTAAGTATCTCCCGATTGGGGTTAGTGAGAAGGGAAGAAATCCTTTTCACTGAACCTTGAAAACTTCATAGCCTGCCCAGATAGATATCTGATATTGAGTGCGCATTCTGCGTGCCTTATCAGCGGTCAGGAAATACCTGATACGCTTGGGACACAAGGACACCCAAGCAGGAACGTGTCTGGGATGAAAACAGGAAAACGCTCAAACCTCAAAAGAATCTTATTGTTATATCCGGGTTGCCGGATCAATGACAGTAGATAAGATGTGGCGGTATCTGCTTTCTTATTTTAGAACAGATACCGCCATATACATGTGCTGTTGTTGAAAAGTTTTTTCGATTGCACAAGTACAGCGGAAGGGAGTGGTGCTTATGATTGTTTGAATCTTTATAGATGGGTGCTTATAAAAAATAAGAAAAAAGAGGTGGTTTTGAGTGAAAGGAAAAGTAAAAAGAATCGTGTCGGGACTGTTATCTGTTATGACAATCTTGACAACAGTAGCACAGCCTTTGACTACTTATGCGGCAGAGCCGGAACCGACAGCCTTTGAAGTGCAGTACCCGGCGCTGGATGCGGTCAGGGATATGCTTTCGGCAGAGGAGATCGTAACTGCCAGTGACTATGAAGTAGCAATAGGAAGTGCATTTGATGTGAAAAGTGATTTTTCCGGGCTTGAGATTCAGACGGACAAGGTGGAAGTTACCTTGCATGAAGCGAAGAACAGTTCCGGGGAAGAGTTTGACGTGAATAAGGCGGATGTTTATCGGGCGGTCTATATGGTAGAACCCCGAAGTGAACATCCGTCTTATCATGTGGCACGGAACATTAAAGTAAAAGAACCTGTGACAAAGACACAGACAGAAACAACGTCGGAGGATTCAGGTTATGGAGGACAGGATGAAGAGGACAGAGAGGAAGATGGAGAGTCGCACTCGGAGAAGCCTTTGCAGAATGAACCTGTCAAAGAACAGCCGAAAGAATCAGAAATTCCACAGACACAGATAAAGTCGGAGGAAGAACTGGATGCGGCATTACAGATGGCACAGGGACAGGAGACGGTAGATCAGGAAACTGGGTTATCTTTCGGGGAAGTGATGATGCAGGCGGCAGAGCAAGGTGTGGATTTTACGGAACTGGAAGCTGGGGAAAGCCTGACATTTACTGCTCAGTCAAAGAAGCTGCGTGCGGCTCGTGCATCTCAGAAGGTTACGGTTACACAGGGAGACTGGTATTATTATGCGGATTATGGTCTTGGGACTTATCTGACCAGTCCTTTTACTGTAACTTTTGGAAATGTGACTGCAACAGCGTATTGTATCGAGCCGTCAAAACCGGGACCGGGAAGCGGGACTTACCAGATTACAAAGCTGGAAGGAAACCGGGAACTGGCAAAGGTCTGTTACTACGGTACGGAAGCTGCTGGTTCTTCCGCTTTTTTTGCAAAACATCATACAGATTTTTCAGCGGGGAAACGTTTTGTTATTACCCATCTGGCTGCGTCTTATGCCAATGGAAGCAGTGATGCGTTTTATGGGACAAACAGTACCGGAACGAGTCTGGCAATGGAGCTTTACAATTATGCAGTAGGGCAGCCGGATATCCCGGATGTGGAGATGTCCTTTTCCAATGGAAATGTGACGGCTTATGTAGAGGGAAATAGTCAGAGGACAGAAGAAATTATTTTCCGAGCAGACGCACAGCAGACCATTACCATGAAACTTCCAAAAGGGGTAAAATTCCATAATGTAACGACTGGAAAAACCAGCAGTGCAGGAGCAGAAGTTGTGGTATCCGGCGGGACAAGGTTTTATCTGTCAGCGCCCCTGACACAGACGGCGGATGTATCCGGTTCATGGTCAGCAACCATGAAAGGAAGCATTACCAAAGATTATTCTGCGTATAAGATCACTACGGGAGGAAGCGTACAGGATTTGGCTTTGGTGTTTGGCGAAGGCGTGGAAGAGAAAACGTATGTGGACTTTTCTGTAAAATGGTTGGAGCTTGCAAAAGTGCAGGTGATCAAAGTAGATTCTAAAAAGCAGGATGCAAGATTGTCTGGTGCAGTATTTGGAGTTTATAAAGATAAAGACTGTACACAGTTGATTGCCAAGATGCCAGCAACGGACAAGAACGGCGCTTCTGAGGTGGAGATCGTAAAAACACAGGATACGGTTTACTTAAAAGAGATTACCGCCCCGACAGGGTATCGTCTCAATACTTCTTCCTATAACGTGAAGCTGGTGGCGAACCAGACAACTTCGGTGACTGTGCCGGATAAAGAACAGTTGGGAGAACTCACAGTTTATAAAGAAGGACAGGTTCTGGTTGGAGCAGAGGTAAGCGCTGATAAGACAGTGTTCCAGTATGAGAACCGCAGACAGGCGGGAGCTGTCTATGATGTGTATGCAGGGGCAGATATCTATACTGCCTATGGAGCCTTAGTATATGAAAAGGGAGCTTTGGTAAAAGAACATCTGACAACGGATTCCAATGGTGCGGTGATCTTGAAAAATCTTCATTTAGGAACTTATCTTATACGGGAAGTGCAGGCTCCGGAAAATTTTTATAATGGCGGAGAAGAAAAAGAAGTTACCTTGTCCTATGCAGGGCAGAACGTGGATGTGGTCTTTTCGGAGACAACCTTTACCAATGACCGCCAGAAAGCAAAGGTCACTGTGACAAAGAAAGATCAGGATACAGAGCATCCTTTGGATGGCGGTATTTTTGGTCTGTATGCAGCCGATGATATTGTAAATGCAGATGGGATTGTGGTTGTGAAAAAGGGAACGCTTATTGAAAAAGCGACAACCGGAAATGACGGAACTGCTATCTTTCTTGCAGACCTTCCCATTGGCTTTTCTTATAATGTCAAAGAGGAACAGGCTCCGAGTGGGTATGTGAGAAATACGAAGGATGTATTTACCTTTGAGTTTGTGTACACAAATGACAGGGAAGCAGTGGTTTCTTTTTCCCATACGTTTGTGAATGAACGTGTCAAGGCTAAAATTTCTCTTCAGAAAAAGGATAAGGAGACGAACACCAATCAGCCGCAGGGAGATGCAACATTGGAAAAAGCGGTTTACGGACTATATGCCCGTGAGGATATCGTCCATCCAGATGGAACAACAGGAGTGATCTATCCGGCAGGAGAACAGGTAGCAACCCTGACCACGGACGAAAAGGGTATGGATTCTGTGGAAGATTTATATTTGGGAAAATATTTCGTGAAGGAGATTACGCCGCCTGTGGGATATCTGGCAGACGAGACGGAACACGACCTTGTGTGCAGTTATGAGGGCGATCTGGTAGCCATCGTAAAAAGAGATTGCGTATCGCTGGAACAGGTAAAGAAACAGCCGTTCCAGATTATTAAGGCTGCCAACAATGGAAATACAGATGCAGAGCTTTTGGAAGGTGCTGGTTTTACTGCCTATCTGGAATCTTCTCTGAAAAAGAAAGCAGATGGAACCTATGATTTTGATTCTGCTAATCCAGTTGTCATTGGAGAAAATGGCGCTACGGAGATGTTTACGGATAAAAAAGGGTATGCTTGCAGTATTCCATTGTCTTACGGAACTTATATCGTAAGGGAAACAACGACACCGCATAATTACAAACCTGTGGATGATTTTATTGTGCGGATTACAGAGCATAAACCAAACATTCCGCAGGTATGGAGGGTACTTCTGGATAAAGAATTTGAAGCAAAGCTGAAAATCATAAAACAGGATGACGAGACGAAGAAACCTGTGTTAAAAAAGGACACAGAGTTTAAGGTGTATGATCTGGACAAGAAGAAGTATGTGGAACAGGTGACAACCTATCCGACAACGGTGGTACACAAATCTTATTTTACGGATGAGCAGGGGTATCTCATTCTTCCGCAGAATTTGAAGATAGGGCATTACCGGATTGAGGAAGTCGATGCGCCTTTCGGATATACGCTGAATGAGAATTATTACGAAGTGAAGGTAGATTCCAATACAGCATATCAGATGGATAGTGTGTCCGGGGATGTGATTATTGAAGTAGTCTATGAAAATCATCCGGTCAAAGGACAGTTAAAAATTGTGAAGAAAGGCGAGGTTTTATCTGGATTCGATAAGGATTTTTCTTACCAGATGGAGAACTTGTCGGGCGCAGTCTTTGATGTGTTTGCGGCAGAAGATATCTATACCGCAGATTTCCAGAAGGATGAGAATGGAAACCGGATGCTGGAGTATCAGAAAGGGGAGAAGGTAGATACCCTTACCACCAATGAGAAAGGAGAAGCAAGTCTTTCAGACTTACCTCTTGGCACTTACGAAGTGGTGGAAGTGACCGCCCCGGAAGGCTTTGTGCTAAATGAGACACCACAGAAGATTACCTTTACTTACAAAGATCAGCATACCCCGGTTATTGAGCAGACCGCAGCGTTTGTAAATGACCGCCAGAAGGTGGAAATTTCGGTGGTGAAAAAAGATGCAGAGACAGGAGCTGTTGTAGAAGGTGCTACCTTTGGATTGTATGCAAAAGAGGACATTCTGGCAGGGGAAAAGGTGATCGTAAAAGCGGGAACACTTCTTTCAGAAGCCGTGACCGGAGAGGACGGTAGAGCAGTCTTTACCTGTAACCTTCCATTTGGAACTTATGAAATCCGGGAACTTTCTGCTCCGGCAGGGTATGTATCGTCTAAAGAAGTTCTTGAAGTGAAAGCAGAGTATCAGGGACAGGATGTAAAAGTAGTTGCGTTATCTTCTGATTTTGAAAATAAGCCAACAAAGATTGCAGTGAAAAAGACCGATGTGACTACGGGCGTGGAACTTTCCGGCGCTACGCTGACGGTTCTGGATAAAGATGGAACGGTGGTAGATACATGGACTTCCGTAAAAGGAGAGGAACACCTCATAGAGCGTCTGACAGTCGGAGAGACTTATACATTGCGTGAGGAATTTGCTCCGTATGGCTATCTTATAGCAGAAGAAGTAACATTTACTGTGGAAGATACAGCGGAAATTCAAAAAGTGGAAATGAAAGATGATGTACCGACAGGTACGATCTTGCTCAACAAAAAAGGGGAATTTCTTGAGGATGTATCCCTGTTGGATACGATTGGCGGATGGATTGCACATCTGTTTGAATATGTGACAGGTGCGCTCAAAGAGGTTACGTTTGAAGTTTATGCGCTGGAAGATATCAAAGCTGCGGATGGAGAAAGTGAGGATTATTATAAAAAGGATGAACTGGTAGGAACGATTACCACAGACGAAACAGGCGTTGCAAGGCTTTCTGATCTGCCCCTTGGAAAATACTACATCAAGGAAAAAGAGACAGCAGAAGGATTTGTGCTGGATGGAAAAATCCGGGAGGTTGACCTGACTTATCGTGACCAGCACACCGCAGAAGTAACCTATTCTACGGACTGGCAGAATCTGCGCCAGAGGGCGGAAGTATCTGTCATCAAAAAGGAGAAAGATACAGACCGTGTACTGGAGGGAGCTGTGTTTGCATTGTGTGCAAAGGAAGATATTCTGAATAAGGATGGCGAGGTTATTTTAGAAGCGGATACGGTCATTGAGGAGAAGGCAACCGATAAGGAAGGAAAACTGTTATTTGCGGCTGATCTGCCCCTTGGATATTCCTATTATGTGAAAGAGACTGCTCCGGCGCCGGGATTTGTGTCCACAGAGGAGATAAAGGAATTTACCTTTACTTACGAGAGCGCTGAGAAAGAGAAAGTTGATTTCGAGTTTACCTTTGAAAATGAGCCTACGGTATTTGAGTTTACAAAAACGTCCCTTACAGACGGAACGGAAGTGGAAGGCGCAAAGTTACAGATTACCGATGAAGCTGGCAAAGTGGTGGATAGCTGGACTTCCGGCAAAGAACCACATATTATCCGTGAATTGGTGGTCGGAAAGACTTATACCATGACAGAAACACTTCCGGCAGACGGATACGTGACAGCAGAGGAGATTACATTCACAGTAGAAGATACCGGGGAAGTCCAGAAAGTGGAAATGAAGGACGATGTCACAAAGGTGGAGATTTCCAAAACAGATGCGGACGGAAAAGAACTTCCGGGAGCAGTTTTAGTTATTCTTGACGAAGAAGGGAAGGAAGTGGAACGCTGGACTTCAAAGGAAAAGGCTCACTATATGGAAATGCTGCCAATAGGAACTTATATTCTCAGAGAAGAGAAAGTGCCGGAAGGGTATCTCCTTGCGAAAGATGTAAAATTTGAAGTAAAAGATACCAAAGAAGTCCAAAAAGTTACAATGGTAGATGAGAAAGAACCAGAGAAACCAGAAGAAGAACCGCCAACCAATACCCCTTCCGATGCACCGAAAACAGGGGATGAAACACAGGTAGGATTATGGTTTGCCATTTTGCTTCTTGGAATCGGAGGTCTGGTGGCAGTCTTGCGTATTTATAAACAGAAAGAATAAAAGAGTAGGGAAGTGATTTGGGCGTTTACGGGCAAAGTCTGTCTGTGAACGCTTTTTGATTGGAGAAAGGAGAGGTCAGGATGTGGAAATATGTGGCGGTAGCCATTGCTGCGGGAACTGCGTTGGGATTGTATTGCTGTCTGAGAACTGGAGCAAGGGAAGATCGCAGAATGGAAGAACTGAGGAGAAGGAAAGAAGAAGAGGAGTTAGACGAACTGCTGAAAGAGTTGGAAGAAATGGAGGAAGATCAGGATGAGTAATGCGGTATATTCTGCGGATAAGCCGGCAGACTGTGCCTATTGCTATTTCTGGAGAGGAAAGAAAAAAGGCTGTGAACTGTCCTCATGCTATTACCTGATTCAGCCTGTGGAAGAAGAAACTGCCCCTCATGAGCCGGGGAAGGTCGGGGATTGTAAAAGCTGCCCGTATGGGCGGCATTCCCCGTGTATCGGTTTTTGTATGGCAAAAATCTTACAGGAAATGAAGGAACAGCATGGATAGGGAAAGTCCTTTTCCATTTCATTACGGGCAGGAGGCAGAACAGTATAGTTATTACCGGGTTCCGAAGATATTGTTTACAGAGTCGATGTTTCAGAAACTGTCAACGGATGCAAAGCTGCTATATGGGTTGTTTCTGGATCGGATGCAGCTATCTATAAAAAACGGCTGGATTGATGAGAATGGACGGGTATTTATCTATTTCACAGTAGAGAACATTATGGCAGCGTTTTTGTGCGGAAATAAAAAGGCTGGTCAGCTACTTGCGGAATTGGATGATAAGCATGGGATAGGTCTTATCACTCGTGTCCGCCAGGGGTTGGGAAAGCCGGATAAAATCTTTGTGCGAAAATGTATCCGTTCAGAGGTGTCGTATGCACATTTCCAGAGGTGTCAAAACGACATGTCTGGAGATGTCCTTTTGACAGGTCAAGAGATGTCAAAACGACACGCTAATAATACTGATAAGAATAAGACTGAGTGGAGTAATACTGAGCCTATCTATCCATCAGAGCCGATAGAGGATGGATCAGAGCTTTATACACAGTACCGGGCATACTTTGAGGAGCAGTTGTATTTTGAAGCATTGCTTTTGGATTATCCCCATGAGAAGGATAACCTGTATGAGATTCTGGAACTTCTTGTAGAGACGGTCTGTTCCACTCGTGCAACGATCCGTATATCCGGCGAGGAAAAGCCTGCACAGATTGTGAAGGGGAGGCTTTTGAAATTAACGGATGAACATATCCGGTATGTTTTAGCCTGTATGAAAGAAACGACCACCCGTGTCCGTAATATCCGTCAATATCTTCTGGCGGCGCTTTACAATGCTCCGGCAACAATCAGCAGTTATTACACGGCACTGGTAAACCATGATTTGTATGGAGAAGAAAGTAGGTGAGAAGATGCAGGAAGAGGTGAATGAAAAAACAGTTGCCCTCTGTGTGAAGGGCGGAAAGATATCCGCTGAGATTTTAAAAACAGCAATGCGGAAGTTTCTGCACAGCATGGAGCAGGCAAGATCAGAAAAAGGAAAGAAGCACACACGAGCGCCGGATCAGAAGAAGGATGTGGTTTCTCATGGGAAACAGAGTATCAAAAAGCTGCAAAAAGGAGGCAGCCAGCTCACCAATATTGAGATTACGGAAAAGAACATCAAATCTTTTGAAAAGGTGGCAAGGAAATATGGGGTGGATTACAGCTTGAAAAAGGATAAGTCCGTAACACCGCCCCGTTATCTTGTGATTTTCCGGGCGAAGGATGTGGATACTATGACGGTGGCTTTTAAAGAGTATGCCGGAGTAGCCATGAAGAAAGAACAGCGGGTATCTATCCGTAAGAAGCTGCAGCTTGCCAAGGAACGTGTGGCGAAGCACAGAGAACGGGAGAAATCCAAGGGTAAGGACAGAGGGGAGGTGCTGTAACTGTGGAGAAACGTGTGAAAACAGATTCTAAGCATGGGAAACAGGCGTCCCGAAAAAAAGTTCCCTCTGAACAGACCGGAGGCAGTGCATGGGGGAAAAAAGTATCGGAGTGGTTTGCCGGACAGAAACAGAAGATAGATGTAAAAAAGATGGTGATTCTGAATATCCCTTACGTTATCTTCTTTTATCTCTCAGAAAAGGTGGCATGGCTTTACCGCCATTGTATCGGGGACAGCATAGTTGAAAAACTGGGCGTTGTGTTTTTGAATTTTAATCTGGCATTTCAAAATCCGTTTCCGAGTTTCCACATTTACGATATAGCGACAGGAATTACCTGTGCTGTGGCATTGAAGCTCTTTGTGTATTACAAAGGGAAAAATGCCAAGAAATATCGGCAAGGGGTAGAATACGGTTCTGCCCGCTGGGGAACAGCAAAAGATATTGAACCCTTTATTGATCCGGTATTTGAAAAGAATATCATACTGACACAGACGGAACGGCTGACTATGAACAGCCGCCCGAAGCAGCCGAAATATGCCCGAAATAAAAATGTGATTGTGATCGGCGGCTCAGGGAGTGGAAAAACAAGGTTCTATGTGAAGCCACAGCTTATGCAGATGACATCAAATGTCAGCTATGTCTGTACTGACCCAAAGGGAACGATCATCGTGGAATGTGGAACGATGTTAAAAAATGGCGGCTATACCATCAAAGCTCTGAATACGATCAACTTTAAAAAATCCATGCGGTATAACCCGTTTCACTACATACGCAGTGAGAAAGATATTCTGAAGCTGGTCAATACAATCATTGCTAACACGAAGGGGGAAGGAGAGAAGTCCGGGGAGGATTTTTGGGTGAAAGCCGAGAGGCTTTTGTATTGTGCGCTGATTGGTTACATCTACTATGAAGCGCCGGAAGAGGAACAGAACTTTGCAACATTATTGGAATTTATCAATGCGTCAGAAGCCAGAGAGGATGATGAGGAATTTAAAAACGCAGTGGATGAACTGTTTGAGGAACTGGAACAGGAAGAACCGGAGCATTTTGCGGTACGGCAGTATAAAAAATACAAACTGGCTGCCGGGAAAACAGCAAAAAGTATCCTGATTTCCTGTGGGGCGAGACTTGCGCCTTTTGATATCAAGGAGCTTCGGGATTTGATGTCGGAGGATGAGATGGAGCTGGATAAACTGGGGACGCAAAAGACCGCCTTGTTTGTGATTATCAGTGATACGGATGATACGTTCAATTTTGTAGTGGCGATCATGTATAGCCAGTTATTCAATCTGCTGTGTGATACAGCGGATGATGAGTTCGGAGGGAGACTTCCCTATCATGTACGGTTATTGCTGGATGAGTTCAGTAATATCGGACAGATTCCAAAGTTTGATAAGCTGATTGCTACCATACGAAGCCGTGAGATTTCCGCATCCATTATTCTGCAATCCCAGAGCCAGTTGAAAACCATCTACAAAGATGCGGCTGAGACAATTTTGGGAAATTGCGACACCATGTTATTTCTGGGTGGCAAGGAAAGCTCCACATTGAAGGAGATTTCAGAGACGCTGGGAAAGGAGACGATTGATCTTTATAATACGTCAGATACCCGTGGACAGAGCAGATCGTATGGTCTGAACTATCAGAAAACCGGAAAGGAGTTGATGAGCCGGGATGAGCTTGCTGTTATGGATGGAAGCAAATGTATTTTGCAGCTTCGTGGTGTCCGTCCATTTTTCAGCGATAAGTTCGATATTACAAAACACAAACGCTACAAGGAACTGGCGGACTATGATAAGAAGAACAGCTTTGATATGGAAGCCTATATGAAGCATGAACTGAAAATGAACGCCAGTGAAGAATTTGATTATTATGAAATTGAGATAGGAGATGAAAAAGAAAGTGCATAGCAGATTTAGGAAGCCGCCTATCCGGGCAGAGCCGATGGGAGGGATAGATAAGCCTACTGCACGCAATGAAAAAATAATGAGGAAAGGATAACTGAATAAGAAGATTGGGCGGACCGTTGTTGTGAGTACAGCGGTTTTTTTGTGCGAAAAATCAAAGGATTCTTATTCGGGAAAGGTAAAAAAGTATGCAATTTTTTAGTTCAGCAATTACAATTCTCCAGACCTTAGTAGTTGCAATCGGAGCAGGACTTGGTGTTTGGGGTGTTATCAATTTGATGGAAGGTTACGGAAACGATAATCCGGGTGCAAAATCACAGGGAATCAAGCAGCTTATGAGTGGAGGTGGGGTTATCCTCATCGGTACACAGTTGATTCCACTGTTGGGCAACTTATTTTAAACGCAGTAGGAAAGGAGAACGTCCATGTTCGATGGGATTTTTGAAGCAATCGAGGAATGGATGAGGGAACTTCTGACTGGGATGATTCAGTCCAACCTGTCAACGATGTTTACCGATGTCAATGAAAAGACCGGGGAGATCGCAGCACAGGTTGGACAAACCCCGCAAGGGTGGAACAGCAGCATATTTGGGATGATACAAGGATTGTCGGAATCGGTCATCGTCCCCATAGCCGGAATGATTATCACATTTGTCCTGTGCTATGAACTGATTTCCATGCTGACAGAGCGTAACAATATGCACGAGATTGATACATGGATGTTTTTTAAATATTTTGTAAAGATGTGGATCGCCGTGTATTTGGTCAGTAATACATTTACGATCACAATGGCAGTATTTGACGTGGGACAATCGGTGGTCAACAGTGCCGCCGGGGTAATTTCCGGGGATACTGCCATTGATATTGATTCCGTAATTGCGGATATCGAGACAACGCTGGAGGCAATGGATGTGGGGGAAATGGTTGTGATCGCACTGGAAACATTGATTGTGAGTTTCGGGATGAAGATTATGTCGGTATTGATTACGGTAATCCTGTACGGACGTATGATAGAGATTTACCTTTATACTTCAATATCTCCCATCCCTTTTGCAACCATGTCCAACCGGGAATGGGGGCAGATTGGTCTGAATTATTTCCGGGGATTGTTTGCGCTGGCATTTCAGGCATTTCTTATGATGGTCTGTGTGGGGATTTATGCGGTACTGGTGTCAACGATTCAAGTATCGGACAATCTGAGTTCTGCCCTCTTTGGGGTAGCAGCCTACACCGTTTTATTGTGTTTCAGCCTTATGAAAACAGGAAGTTTGAGTAAATCCATTTTTAATGCGCATTAGGGAAAAAGAAAGAAAGGAAAGATAGCGGGGAAGCTGTCCCGGCTTAGGAAAGCTCCGTTATCAAGGGATAGAAATGGCGTATGTAAGTGTGCCAAAAGATTTGACAAAAGTAAAAAATAAAGTGGCATTCAATCTGACCAAGCGGCAGATCATTTGCATGGTAATCGGTGCATTGGTGGGAATCCCGTTTTATTTTCTCACAAGGAATCTGTTAGGTATCAGTAATGCGGCAACCGGAATGGTGCTTTTGATGTTGCCAGCATTTTTGTTTGCTATGTATGAGAAAGACGGGATGCATTTGGAACAGGTGTTGATGAATTTTATCCGGGTGCGGTTTTTGCGTCCGATGATCCGACGATATGAAACGGAAAATCTGTATGAGCAGAGTGAAACAATCGTGGAAGCACCGAAACATGTGAAGGGAGGAAAAAAACGTGTCAAGAAAAAATAGAAGATACAAAGCCAGAGTGAAGCGCCGCCAGAAGCTGGATAAACAGAGGATGAAAGCGGAGCTAAAATTACAGAAGTTAGAGGAGAAGGAGGAGAGGAAGCGTAAAAAGGTGATGGAAAAGGAAGAACGTCACCGCCGGAAACAGGAGAAAAGGGAGCAGAAGAAAGGAAAGAAGAAGCCTTCCGTTCATGGACGTCCGGTAAAATCGCAGGCGGGAAAGAAACCGGGTTCTTCCACAGGATCAAAGAAAGCGGTTACGCAAAAAAAGAAACAGGAAGAAAAGAGACTCTCAGCGCAGAAAACCATTGCTTACCGTGAAATGGGGCGTGATGGTATCTGCCGTGTGCAGGATCGGACGTATTCTAAGACCATTCGATTTTATGATATCAATTATCAGCTTGCACAGAATGAGGACAAGAACGCTATTTTTGAAAACTGGTGTGATTTTCTCAATTACTTCGACAGCACCGTCCATTTCCAACTGTCTTTTATCAACCATAAGAGCAGCATGACGGAATTTGAACAGGTTATTTGTATCAAGCCACAGCATGATGCCTTTGATGATGTGCGTATGGAGTATGCGCAGATGTTAAAAAATCAGTTGGCAAAAGGCAATAATGGTCTGGTGAAGTCCAAGTATATCACATTTTCCATTGAAGCAGATAATATCAAAGAAGCAAAGCCGAAGCTGGAGAGGATTGAAGCGGATATTCTCAATAACTTTAAGGTCTTAGGCGTACAGGCATATCCGCTAAATGGAACGGAACGTCTGGAGATTCTTTATGAGACGTTCAACCCGGACAATCAGATCCCATTCCGGTTTGATTATAACCAGATTGTAAAAAATGGTCTTGGGACAAAAGACTTTGTAGCTCCGACCAGTTTTGTATTCCAGTCCGGCAAACATTTTAAGATGGGAGATACAATGGGAGCTGTTTCTTATTTACAGATCATGGCTCCAGAGCTTACGGACAAGATGCTGGCAGAGTTTTTGGATATAGATAAAAACCTGATCGTCAATCTTCATGTACAGTCCGTAGACCAGATGAAAGCGATTAAACTGGTCAAAAGTAAAGTAACGGACATCAACCGTATGAAGATCGAGGAACAAAAAAAGGCAGTCAGAAGCGGATATGATATGGATATTATCCCTTCCGACTTGAACACTTATGGAGGAGAAGCCAAGCGTCTTCTGGAGGATTTGCAGTCCAGAAATGAGCGTATGTTTTTGATTACGGTGCTTTTCTTAAATACCGCAAAGACAAAGCAGGAACTGGATAATGCGATTTTTCAGACTGCTGGTATTGCACAAAAATATAACTGCGTCCTTAGAAGGCTGGATTATTTGCAGGAAGAAGGACTGATGAGCAGTGTACCGTTGGGAGTAAACCATGTGCCGATCAAACGGGCATTAACAACCACGTCCACTGCTATTTTTGTGCCATTTACCACACAGGAGTTGTTTATGGCAGGAGAGTCTTTATATTACGGGTTAAATGCTCTCTCTAATAACATGATTATGGTAGACCGAAAGAAATTGAAAAATCCAAACGGTCTGATTCTTGGTACACCGGGATGTTTTACCGGGGATACGAAATTGTGTCTGCCAACTGGCGGAGAAGTCAGCTTTTTAGAACTGTATGAAAAACAGCAGCCTGTGACCGTGGGAAGTTTTGATTTTCAGAAACAGGAGATTGTAGATGCAAAAGGCTATGATGTGCGCTGTACGAAAAAAGTGACGGAGCTGGTGGAGGTGGAATTGGAAACAGGGGAAAAGGTACGCTGTACCCCGGATCATTGGTTCCTTACCCAATCTGCCGGATATGTGGAAGCCTGCAACCTGAAGCTGGGAGCAGAGCTGATACCGGAACACGAAGTAAAGGCAGTACGTTTCCTTTGTCTTGATGAGCCGGAGCCAGTTTATGATCTTTCCGTAGAGGGGTATCAGAACTTTTTGTTAGCCTGTGGGGTTATCGTACATAACTCCGGTAAATCCTTTGCAGCAAAGAGGGAGATTACCAATGCGTTTTTTGCAACACAGGACGATATCATTATTGGCGATCCGGAAGGAGAATATTATCCATTGGTTCATGCACTGGGCGGTCAGGTCATCCATATCTCTCCAACCAGTAAAGATTACATCAATCCGCTGGATATTAACATGGATTATTCCGATGATGATAACCCGTTAGGGGTAAAGAGTGATTTTGTCTTGTCCTTATGCGAGCTGATCATGGGTTCCAGAGATGGGATTGAAGCAGAGGAGAAATCTGTGATTGACCGTTGCCTGCCATTGGTATATCAAAAATACTTTGAACATCCAGTGCCGGAAAATATGCCGGTTCTCGGAGATTTGTACCATTGTCTGCGGGAACAGAAAGAGCCGCAGGCACAGAGGATTGCGACAGCTTTGGAAATCTACGTCAATGGTTCATTGAAGGTGTTTAACCATCAGACTAACGTGGAACTTTCCAACCGGATTGTCTGTTTCGATATCAAAGACCTTGGAAAACAGCTTAAAAAACTGGGGATGTTGATTGTGCAGGATCAGGTTTGGAACAGGGTGACGATCAACCGTTCTGCTTATAAATCTACCAGATACTATATTGATGAATTTCATTTGCTGCTGAAGGAAGAACAGACAGCAGCATATAGTGTGGAAATCTGGAAGCGTTTCAGAAAATGGGGCGGAATCCCGACAGGTATCACACAGAACGTAAAAGACCTTCTTTCCAGCCGGGAGATTGAGAACATTTTTGGTGCGACACGTTGACGCACAAACATCGCTCTATGAGGGTAAAACTTCATAGACTTATGGCCATGCGATGCTAAAATCGTCGGGCTTACTTCCATACGAGGTAAGCAACAACTGATAATTCGAAAGGTAGAATGATGGGGTAACGCCCTGAAATGCCTTCTCTGATACTTCGACCGGCTCTGACTGTAATGGTTGGGGTCTGGAGCTCGATAAAGTCGGCGGAAGTCTGCCGAAACAGTGTAGAAATACAGCTGTCGAAAGTGCGGTAGAGGTACCGTATGCAGATGACACGTCGGGAGTCTATAAAATATCTATGGTGAGAATGTCCACGACGGACTGACGAAAACCGCGAATGTACGGGTCTAGATGTTTACCATATAGAAATGTATGGACACTTAATTGTGGGTCAGTGCGGTGGAGTAAGAATCGAAAATATGAAACTCCGTATTGTGTTATAGGCACAATCAAGCTGACAGGACTATAGCGGACACCTAAGGATATATGCACAGATAGAATTATCGGAACGTGGAAAGGTACAGAGTTGCTCATAAGCAATCTGCGGACGAATCATATAAGCCGCTTAATCTGTGCTGAAAAGCGAAGCTCGAACCTATGACAGCCCTACGAAAAAGGCGGGCTCGAGGAATGGGCTTTAGTCGGTTAGAAACAATTATTGTCATTCAATCTTATAAGGATTACGAGTATGACAAAAAGGGACACTTTCCCAAGAAAGGAGAGTGATGCCTTATGACCATGAAAAAGAAAAAGCAACTGCTATGTGAAGATAATCTGCGTCACAACGAGTATTACGGAATGCAGAATACGATTGATAATCTATACCAGGCAAGTTTGAACGGAGAAGTTTTCACAGATTTAATGTCTGTCATCCTTCAAAGGGAAAACATTCTTCTAGCGTACAGAAATATCAAGAAAAATACAGGAAGTAAAACAAATGGCACAGACAATCTCACAATCGAGGACATCGGAAGATGCTCCCCCGATGAAGTTGTTGAAAAAGTTAGATTTATTATTAATGGAAGTGAACATGGGTATCGCCCAAAACCTGTAAGGCGTAAGGAGATACCAAAACCATACGACCCAAGTAAGACAAGACCCCTAGGGATCCCATGTATTTGGGACAGGCTTGTTCAACAATGTATCAAACAGGTAATGGAACCCGTTTGTGAAGCTAAGTTCAGCAAGAACAGCTATGGATTCAGACCGAACCATTCGGTAGAGAATGCCATAGCAAGAAGTTATCAGCTGCTTCAACATGCCAATCTTCACTATGTCATTGAATTCGATATAAAAGGATTCTTTGATAATGTGAATCACGCCAAGCTGATACGACAGATATGGGCTATGGGTATTCATGACAAGAAGTTGATTTTTGTCATAAGACGAATTCTCAAAGCACCTATCAAACTGGAGGACGGGACTTTTATCACGCCCGACAAAGGAACCCCACAGGGAGGTATCATATCGCCACTCCTGGCTAATATCGTGCTTAACGAATTAGACCACTGGGTGGAAAGTCAATGGCAATGGTGTCCGATTTGCAAACGGAATACCAGACCCGACAATGGCTATCGACAGGCTAAGAAATCTAACCTGAAGGAAATGTTCATTGTCCGCTATGCAGATGATTTTCGAATCTTTTGCAGGACTAAGGACTCTGCTGAACGCACCAAATGTGCAGTCACTCTGTGGCTGAAAGAAAGGCTCAAACTGGAAATTTCTGAAAAGAAAACGAGGATTGTAAATGTAAGAAATCATTATTCTGATTTTCTCGGATTCAAAATGAAAGTGCACAGGAAGGGCAACAAACTCGTGGTTATATCTCATATCGCAGATAAAAATCTGGAGCACAAAAGGGAGAAGCTAAAAGAACAGGCAAAGAGAATTGCTCACCCTCGCAAAATATATGGCGAACAGGGTGAAATCAGACTCTATAACAGTATGGTCACTGGCATGCAGAATTACTACTGTATTGCCACACATGTTAATCATGATTGTGCTTCCCTTAACCGCACAGTCATGACCTTGCTGACAAACAGGCTTAGCACTCGCACAGGCAACCGCCTTGTGAAAACAGGGCGAGAGCTTACGGAGTTTGAAAAAGCCCGTTTTGGTAAATCCAAAATGATGCGATATGTCGCTGGTACGAATGAGCCCGTGTATCCAATAGGATACACACAGCACAAAAATCCGCTTTTCCGTAAGAAGAGCTGGAATTATTACACTCCCGAAGGACGTGAAGGTATTCACAACTGTCTGAGAATCAACATCCCTATGATGTTGGCTCTCATGCGTCAACCAGTCTATTCCAATAGTGCGGAATACGCAGACAATCGAATATCTCTCTTTTCAGCCCAATGGGGAAAATGTGCTATAACCGGTGTTGAATTCTCCTCTGTTGGGGAAATTCATTGCCATCATAAGTTACCTCGACATTTAGGCGGTACGGATGCCTATGAGAATCTTATTCTCATAAAGAATTCCGTCCATAAACTCATTCATGCTTCAAAAGCGGAAACTATTTACAAATATATGGATTTACTACAGCTAGATAACAAACAGCTTATAAAGGTTAACCACCTTCGTGAGTTGGCTTCCATGCAACCTATTTAATCTTATTTCAACTACTACAGTTTTTATTCTATTCAAAGGTTGATTGTTTAGACAATGAAAAATACTAACCGATGGAACGCCGTGTGCGGTGAAAGTCGCATGCACGGTGTGGAGTGGGGGAAAAGCCCGAGATGATATCAGAGGCTTACCTATCACTATAGAACAGTGATTTTATCTATATGCTCAATCAGGCGGCAGGGGACAGGCAGATTTTAGCGAAGCAGTTGAATATCTCCCCATATCAGTTATCTTATGTGACCAATAGCGGGGAAGGAGAGGGCTTGCTGTTTTATGGAAGCACCATTATCCCATTTAAAGACAAGTTTGATAAATCTCTGAAATTGTACACGTTGATGACAACGAAACCAGAGGAAGTAGAAGCCAGAAATGCAGAGTTTTTGGATGAGGAACAGTAATATGGCTACATTTTTAGAACAATCAAAAAACTGTATTTATCAGGCAGATTGCAGGGAGGTATTGAAACAGATACCATCAGAAACTGTGGATTTGATCATTGCCGATCCACCATATTATCGGATGAAAGGAGCGTTTGATTTTGTATTTCAAGACCATAAGGAATATTTGCTCTGGTGTGAAAGCTGGGTGCGGGAGTGTTATCGGATTTTGAAACCGACAGGAGCTTTTTACTGTTGGGGAAGCTGTTTGATGATTGATAGATTGTCTGTGGAGGTTTTGGAAAAATTTGATTGGATGAAACGGAATCTGATCGTATGGAATTATAAAACAGGCAGACCAGCAAAAGCAGCATATCGGAATGAGGCAGAATACTTATGGTTTTACAGTAAACCACTGCATCAACTCAATCAGGATGCGATTCGTATTCCATATCAGCCGGGAGGCGAAAAGGATAAAAGAAAAAATCCAAAAGGGAAAACTTGTGGAAATGTTTGGGAATTTTCAAGAATCATGCCAAACTATAAAGAATCAACTGGTCATCCGACACAGAAACCGGAAAAGCTGGCAGAAAGAATGATTTTAGCAAGCAGTCATGCAGGTGATCTTGTGGTCATTCCTTTTGCGGGTTCCGGTAGTGAGATTGTGCAGTGCATAAAGAAGGAACGAAATTTCATTGCGGCAGAAGTGAATGAACGCTATGTGCAGGAGATTATCGTCCCAAGGATTGAAAAGAGTTGTGGAGAGTCACGGTATAGAATCCGGGCAGCGCTGTAAGGAGGTGAAAGTTTGGCGGGTAAAAAATATACGGCAAGAGGGAAAACGGTGCAGAAGATGAGTAAAGATGGATTGACAGAAGAAAATCTGCATGACCACACAAAAAAACTTGTCCATCATTCTGAGCCGGAGTTACCAAGAATCCGTTCCCCTGAGTTTCAGTTGGAAAGAGAAAAAAACAGCTTGAAATTGGATATGTCAGAAGGGGGAACATCCAAACGAAACAAAAAATATCAATTAAGAAAGGAAGAGGAGCAGAAAGCCGAACCACAGGAGGGGGAGGCTTTTTTTCGTGGAGAGAAGGAGCTGACACGAAAAAGGCAGAGACGGATAACAGTAGATGAGGGACTGGAGTGTGAAGAGATGGAAACAGAAGAATCTTCTTCACGCTCCCGTTCTTTACGGATGGAGTCTTTGCATGAACATTCCAACAGAATATCCGAACCAGAGAAAGAAGAATCCGCTGACGAAAAACGAAACCGGAAGAAGATGCAGGTACAGGGCAGAGGAAGGCTGCATGAAACGTCCGCAGAACCGGAGGAATCTGCGGTAGCTGATCTCAAGGAAGAACTTTCCAAGAAGGCAAAGAAAGAGCGATTAAACCAAGAACAGAGGAAACGGACAGGAAGGCTGTCTTTTGAGGATGAAGGGAGTGAGATGGTCAGAGGTTCCGGCACAGGGATCGGGAGAAAAGCAGTTACAGGCGTTACGATGGCTGCGTCAGCGTATGCACATGGGAAAATCCATGACAGTGAGGATGAGAATGCCGGAGTAGAGAGTGTGCATAAGAGCGAACTTCTGGCGGAACAGGCAGCAAGGAGCCTGAAACACGCACAGGAGAGACGGAAGAAATCCTCCAGTTATACGAAGCAGTTGAAGGATCGGCAGGAGACAGGGACACCGAAAAGCCGTTTACATTTTGGTTCTTCTGAACCGGGAAAAGAAGCAGAAGGTATGGCGGGCAAAGCTGCGGCAGAAACAGAACAGGCGAAAAAATCTGCGATTCTACGGTTTTGGCAGAAGAAGCGGTATCAAAGAGCTTATGCAGCATCGAAGGAAGGAAAAAAAGTTGCAGAGTCCGCAAAGGCAGTACAGTCGGTGACTGTGAAGGCTAGGAAGGTGGCACAAGAAGTTCTGAAACGGAACAGTGGATTGCTGATAGGAATTGGAGTCTTTCTATTACTGTTTGCCCTTGCGGGAACGTCTCTTAGTAGTTGCAGTGCGTTCATCCAAGGCGGGGGAACAACCATTGTGGGAACAACCTACGTTAGCACCGATGAAGATATCTATGCGGTGGAAAATGCGTACAAAGCGTTGGAAACTGAATTACAGGCACAGATAGACCGTATGGAAAGGGAGGAGTCCGGCTATGACGAATATAGGTATCAGATTGATGAAATCGGTCACAACCCTTACCATTTAATTTCCTATTTTACTGCGAAGTATGGGGAATTTACTTATGAACAGGTTGCGGATGAAGTAGAAGAAATCTTCCGGGCGCAATACCATCTTGAGACACAAAGCCAGCAGGAGACAGTAACGGAAACTAAGACTGTCCGTGTAGGAGAGAGTTTGGGAGAAGTTGTGACTAGCGGCTATTGTAACTGCACGATTTGTTGTGGGCAGTGGAGTGGTGGTCCCACAGCCAGCGGCGTATATCCAACACCGAACCACACCATTGCCGTAGATGCAGCGAATCCATTTGTCCCAATGGGAACCCATATCGTGATGAACGGTGTGGAATACGTGGTAGAAGATACGGGAAATTTCGCCCGGTATGGCGTACAGTTTGATGTGTATTATGGCGATCATCAAAGCGCTTCTTCACATGGACACAAAACATGGGAGGCATACATTGCAGACAGTAACGGAGCGCAGGAAGTAGAAGTGACTGTTACAAGAGAAGTAGACCGCTTGAATGTAAGCATGACCAATCACAATCTGGATACAGTGCTTAGAAACCGTATGAATGCGGACGAAAAAGGAAGATATGACCTTTACAATCATACTTACGGAAACAGGGATTATCTGTTTGATGTGAATACTCCGTCTTATGGCGGTGGCTTTGGATATGAAATACCAGCGGAAGCGTTGTCGGATGAGAAGTTTGCAAGAATGATTGCTGAAGCGGAAAAATATCTCGGTTATCCGTATGTGTGGGGAGGAGCGTCCCCAAGCACCAGTTTTGACTGTTCCGGTTTTGTGTGCTGGGTAATCAATAACTGTGGAAATGGCTGGAACGTAGGAAGGACAACCGCAGACGGCTTACGAGGGGCTTGTGCTCAGGTATCCCCGTCAGAAGCGAAGCCGGGAGATATCATATTCTTCCAAGGAACTTATAATACAGCGGGAGCAAGCCATGTAGGAATTTATGTGGGGGACGGCATGATGATCCATTGCGGAAACCCGATTCAGTACACAAGTATTGAATCTCCATACTGGCAGCAACATTTTATGGCATTTGGAAGATTGCCATAACAGGAAGGAGTGGAAATTTGAATAAGAAGTTGAAACGTTATCTGGAAGAAATAGACAGGACAGAAGAAAAAATAGCGGAGCTGCAAGGACATTTGAAAAATGTCCGGGCGGCACAGAAACAGGAGGAGGACTTGGAGATTGTGCGCAGTATCCGTGGAATGAAATTAAGCGGACGTGATCTGTTTGCACTTTTAAATGGATTACAGGACGGCACGTTGAAGATTCGGGAAGAACCTGTGTCTGTGAAGGAAGAAAAGAAAGTGGAGACGGGAATGGAAACGTCAGAAAGAGAGGAGAAGGAAAATGAAGATTTGGAAGAAATGGAGTAAAACCGCAGCTATGCTTATGGTTGCCAGTGCATGTATGTTTACCGGCATGAGTACCACAGCGTTTGCCAATGTTGATGAAGCGGCAGTTGCAGAAGCAGAACAGCAGGCAGCACAGACCGAACAGACGGCAGTACAGCCGGAGGCAAAACCACCAGAGACAGAAACAAAACCGGAAGCGGAAGGAGAAAAGGACAAGCCATTTTCTGTTCCGGGAAATGGGGAGGTGCTGGATCAGATCACGGATGGTTCCAGTAAGGAGTTTTACACCATCCGTACAGCAAACAATCAGACGTTTTATCTGGTGATTGACCATGCACAGAATACAGACAATGTGTATATGCTTTCTACCATTGATGAAAATGATTTACAGGAGTTTACAACTGGCGGAGGCATGACAGAAAAGCCGGAAGAAAAACCGCCTGTCATCATGGAAGAACCACAGACACCAACACCGGAACCGGAAGTACAGAAACCGGAAGAAACTGAAAAACCTGCCGCAAATACAAGTGCAATGATTCTGATTATTGTGGCGGCAGTTGGAGGAATCGCTGCGTATTATTTCCTGAAAATCAAACCGAAAAAAGAGGAAGAAGATACGGACAGCGAAAATCTGGAACTGGATGACGGGCTGGAAACCGTTAATGAAGATGACGAGTACGAAGAATAATTGAAAAAATGCAGATGGGCAGCCGCAAGTATGGCTGCCCTTATTTTGAAATGGAGGGTTTGAATATGTATTTAGTAATTGCAGAAAAACCAAGTGTGTCACAGGCAATCGCAAAAGTGATCGGAGCATATAAGCGTAAGGAAGGGTATCTGGAAGGTAGGGACTGTCTGGTAAGCTGGTGTCTCGGACATCTGGCGGAATATGCGCCCCCGGAAAGCTATGACAGCAGATACCGTTTCTGGCAGTATAAAGATCTGCCGATTATCCCGGATGTGTGGGAACTTTTGGTATCCGAAGATAAGAAGGAGCAGTATGGGGTGTTAAAAGAACTGCTCAACCGCAGTGATGTCGAGTATGTGGTCAATGCCTGTGATGCGGGACGGGAAGGAGAATTGATTTTCCGGCGTGTGTATGAATTGTCGGGAAGCCACATTCCTATGAAACGATTATGGATCAGTTCTATGGAGGATAAAGCCATAGAAGAAGGTTTTTCCAACTTGCGGGATGGAGAACTGTACGACCATCTCTGTCAAGCGTCCGTTTGCAGGGCGCAGGCAGACTGGCTCATTGGAATGAACGCTACCAGAGCATTTACTACGACTTATGGGAAAAAGCTGACGGTTGGGAGAGTGCAGTCCCCCACACTTGCCATGCTGGTAGAACGTCAGAACCAGATGGAACAGTTTCAGAAGGAAAAGTATTTTAACATTCATTTGGATATGGGAGGTTGGAGCGTACACAAAGAAAAGGTGTTTGACCGTGGGGAGGCAGAGCGTATTGTAAAAAGCTGTAAGGGAGAAACAGCAATGATTGAGAGCGTCTTATCCACAGAAAAAAGTGTATCGCCGCCTAAGCTATATGATCTGACGACTCTGCAAAGGGAGTGTAACCGATACTATGGATATACGGCACAGAAAACCTTACAGATTGTGCAGGGGTTATATGAGCAGAAGCTGGTTACTTATCCCCGTACCGACAGCCAGTTTTTGACAGAAGATATGGGAGAGACGGCAAAAGCGGTCATCCGGCAGATTGTGGAGCAGTATGGATTTACTTATCCGTGGGAAGCGGATGTAAAACGTGTGATGGATAACCGAAAAGTGACAGACCATCATGCCATTATCCCAACAGAAGAACTGCAATCGGCAGACTGGGAGGAACTGTCGAAGGAGGAAAAAAATGTACTTCTTTTGATCGCACAGCGTTTGTTATGTGCCACAGGGCAGAAACATCAATATGAGGAGACGCAGATCATCGTTTCCTGTGCCGGAGAATCTTTTTCAGTGAAAGGGAAAGCCATCACAGAAAAAGGCTGGAAGGCAGTAGAGGAACAGTATCGAAAGTTTTGTGCAATGAAAGAAAGCACAGAGACAGAAAAAGCACTGCCGGAAGTAGCAGAAGGGCAGAGTGTATCAGATGCAGTTGTGACAAAAACAGAACATGATACAACGCCGCCAAAACCATACAGTGAAGATACGTTGTTGTCTGCTATGGAGACTGCCGGAAATAAGGAGTTTGAGGAAGGGACGGAGAAGAAGGGACTTGGAACCCCTGCAACGAGAGCCAGTATCATTGAAAAACTGGTTACTTCCCAGTATGCAAAGCGAAAAGGAAAGCAGATTCTTCCAACAGCGGCAGGGAAAGAACTGATCGCTGTACTGCCGGAATATCTAAAGTCGGCAAGTATGACTGCGGAATGGGAAAATCAGTTGCTTGCTATGGAAAAAGGAGAAGTAAGTGCAGAAAAATTCATGGATGGGATTACTGGACTTCTTACAATGACGTTAAACGGATGTGAGGCATTGTCTGAGGAAGAAAAACAAAGATTCCGTTCCTTGGAACAGATCGGGACGTGTCCGGTCTGTGGGAGTCCTGTTTATGAAGGAAAAATGAACTTTTATTGCAGTAACCGGGAGTGTTTGTTTGCCCTTTGGAAAGAAAACCATTATCTTGCCGGAATGAAAAAAACTTTGGATCAAAAGATGGCAAAGGAGTTATTAGAGAAAGGGAAAACCTTTGTGAAAAATCTGTATTCTGTAAAGAAAGAAACGTATTTTGATGCAGAGCTGGTGCTGTCGGTGGAAGATGGGAAGGCAAAGTTTTCGTTAGAATTTCCGAAGCGAGCTGTATCTAAGGGCAAGAGAAAGAAAAAATAAGAAGAAGGAGGAGATGGAGTTATGGCGAAATTACAAGATATCCGTAGTCTGGCAGAAGTTACGGCAGAAGATATCAGCCGATCACCCCGTGATTGGATGGGATATCTGGATACTGCCGCCAGATTATATCGTTATCCATTTTCGGATACTCTGCTGATTCATGCACAACGCCCCAGTGCCACAGCCTGTGCAGAACTGGAACAGTGGAATGAAAAAATGCACCGCTGGGTAAATCGTGGGGCAAAGGGAATTGCATTGATTGATGATCGTGGCAGTTTCAGTAAGCTGCGTTATGTCTTTGATATTCAGGATACCCACATGGTACGTGGGGGAAAAACTCCGTATTTGTGGAGATTAGAGGAAGGGCATTATAAGGAAATGCTCGCTCATTTGGAGGATGCTTACGGACTTGTGGGGGATGATGCCGCTAATCTTCAGAGTGCGCTTCTTGCAATCGCAGCGGAAATGGCAGAGGACAATCTGGAGGAAGCAATGGATGGTCTGGAGTATGTTACAGAGGATTCTTTCCTGCATGATTTAAACCCGGATGCGCTGCGTGTGAATTTTAGGAATCTTTTGCGTGACAGTGCGTTTTATACATTATCACGCAGGTGCGGACTTAATCCGATGGAATATCTGGAAGAAACGGACTTTATGAATATCACAGACTTTAATCGACTGTCTGTGCTGTCTTTTTTGGGAAATGCCACAAGCGAACTTGTAGAACCAGTGCTTCGGGATATTGGTCGGACTGTCCGAAAAATTTTGCAGGAAGAATTGGAAAATACAGTTGCAAATACAAACAGGATGCCTTATAATAAATTTAACACGTTAATTCGTGAAAGTAACAGAAATAAAGAAAATGAAGGAGGAACCGAGAATGGAATTGACATATTATCGCAAGGGAGACTATCTGTTTCCGAACCTGACCTTGGAGGAAGAACCCGTGACCATCGGGAAATACGGGATGCTGAGGAAAACCTATCTGATGGAAAACAAGAAGAATCTGTATCAGAGCCTGTTGCTGACAGGGAAACTGAACAACCATCTTCTGGAAGTGGAGCAGACAGCCAGAGAGAGGATGGAAGTTCTGCTGAACGGATTGGAGAAGAAATTCCCGTCACCGGACAAGAGGAGCGATCAGATGGGATGGATCGCCCACCAGAATATGCTGATGACAATGGCAGAGGAGAACATCTTGAAGGAATTGGTATTCAATTAAGTGAAGATACAACAGAACAGGATTTGAGTGAAGCAGAGGAAGAAATTGCCTCTGCTTTATCTTTGCCCGATTTACCGACTGTCAAGGAGCAGATACGGAATATAGAGGAACGGACTGCCGCACTTTATGCTGGGGAGATTGCAATTCCGGCAGAGGTGGTGGATGAAGTGCTGCGAACCGGAAGTAACCAGAATAAAAGCCAGCTTCGTATCATTTACAATTACATGAGCGAACAGACACCGGAAGAATATGCAGAATTTTTGAAGAAAGAGTATGGAACTGGGGCGAAAGGGTTCGTGATAGATGGTACGGAGTATTCCGTTTTCTTTGATGAACTGGGAATGCAGATTGCTGTCGGTCATACGGTAACGGATCAGGTGCTTTCGAAAGCCTTCCTTTCATGGGAGGATGTAAGCGGACGTATTCATCAGTTGCTAAAGCAAGGGGAGTATGCTCCGCAGGTGGTACTAGATGCGGCAAGGGACAATGCGGTGCAGGAACACGCACAGGCGCTTGGGTATCTTCACGGAGATATGGCGGAAGGTGTGGCGGAATTGGTTTTCGGGGAAGATTTTGGACATATCTATCCAAAAAAAACGGAGAGAATTGCAGAGCTGATCTCTAAGCCGGATTCTCTTCAGGAAATGATCGAGCGTCTGGAAGGACTGGCAGAGGCTTATTCCATAGATAAGGAATTGATGCGTTTTCATTGGTACAGACCAGACAAAGTGCTTGCACAGTTTCAAAAGTTTGCAAAGGAAACTATTCCCTATCAGGCGAGAGAAGGATTTGTATGGAAGGAGTATCCAATCTTTATTACGCAGGATGAAATAGATGGATTTTTAAGCCGTGGCGGTCCCTATTCGGATGGGAGGCTTCGCATTTATTCCTATTTCCTTTTGCATGAAGATTTGAAAGAACGGACAAGGTTTATTCAGGATGCGTATGGTACAGGAGGATGCAGTCATGCCCTTTATGGTGCAGACCAGTCCCATGCGGACTATGATGGAAAAGGATTAAAGCTGGAACGGGGTTCTTATCGAAAGGCGGATGCAACAGTAGTTTTAAAATGGTCACAGGTGGCAAAGCGGACAGCATTTTTAATGGAACAGAACCGTTTCTTAAAGCCACAGGACTATTCTCGGATGCCGTCTTATGAACGGGAACAGATTGGTGCAAAAGTCCGTTCTTTTTATTTTTCTATTCCGAAAGAAGTTCCCCGTCCTTGGGAGGAACATAAAGATTTTCTGCATGATTATCGAATAGAGGCTGCGGAACTTTTGGAACAGGGAAAGGGAGAAGAACTGGTACAAGGGATGAGTGAGGCATTAGCAGAACTTCCTCTTGAGCATAAAGATTATGAGAAATGTGTGGAACTTCTATCGCAGGTACAGCAATATGTAGAAGGAACATACACCATCTTCCCTCAAAAAGAGAAAGAGCCGGAAGTGATAAGCAATCGGCAGATGTCCTTATTTGACTTCATGGATATGTCGGCGCTTGCAGAACCGGAAAACACGGTACTTCCAGAGGTCACAGAGCAGACGGTTTCCGAAGAGACAGCGGAAGTTATACAGAAAGAAGCAGAACCGGAGATTCCGTTTGAGGAAGTTTCTGCGGAACAGATTCCTTTTAAGGAAGCCAAAGAACTGTGGGAAGAAGGTTATGAATACGAAGATTATGTGTTGTCCAACCGGGTAGGCAATCTGATTCAGGAAGGAATGGAAGAAGCAGGTGTCACTCATAAAGATTTTTCGCCTGAGCAGATGGATGTCATTTACGAAGCGGCAGAAAAAGACCATGTGCTGGAACCGATGCTGAATCCTGATTTTACGCCAGAACAGATGCAGCTCATTGATGATGTCATTGAACAGATGACGGAGACAGAGCAGAAGTGGAAGCAGCCGATTGTAGACGAAGTGACAGACAAGATTTTATCAACAGAGGAAATTCAAACGATCCGAACTGCAAAAGGGTTGGAAAGCGTTTCTCATGAACCTGTGAATTTCCGTATTACAGACGAAGATTTAGGTGCTGGCGGTTTGAAGGCAAAATTCCGGGCAAACGTGGAAGCCATCCAGTTATTGCATGAACTGGAATCCGATGAACGGATGGCAACGCCGGAAGAACAGGAAACTCTATCTCGTTATGTAGGATGGGGTGGTCTGCCGTATGCCTTTGACGAGAAAAACAAAGAATGGGAGAAAGAATTTACGGAATTATATGAGACGCTTTCCCCGGAAGAATACGAAGCTGCCAGAGCGTCCACCTTAAATGCGTTTTATACTTCGCCAACTGTGATTCGGGCAATGTATCGTGCATTAGAAGATATGGGACTTAAAAATGGTAATGTGTTGGAACCGTCCTGTGGTGTAGGAAATTTCATGGGATTAGTGCCGGAGAGTATGCGTGAAATGAAAATGTATGGTGTGGAACTGGACAGTGTATCCGGCAGGATTGCCAGACAGTTATACCAGAAAAACCAGATTGCGATACAAGGATTTGAGACAACCGACTTTCCAGACAGCTTTTTTGACTGTGTGATCGGGAACGTCCCGTTTGGAGCATATAAGGTGCCAGACCGTAAATATGACCGTTTCCATTTTTTTATCCACGATTACTTTATTGCAAAATCCTTGGATTTGGTACGTCCGGGCGGAGTGGTAGCGGTTGTGACTTCCAACGGAACGATGGATAAGCAAAACACCAGTGTCCGTGAGTATCTTGCAAACCGGGCAGATTTACTGGGTGCTATCCGCCTTCCCTCTAATGCGTTTCAGAGAAATGCCAATACAGAAGTGGTAGCGGATATTTTATTTTTGCAGAAGCGTGACCGGGCGGCGCTTACCATGCTGGACTGGGTACAGCTTGGGACAACCGAGGAAGGTTATACGGTCAATTCCTATTTTGCAGCGCATCCAGAAATGGTGCTGGGAGAATTTACGGAAGAAAGTACCCAGTATGGGAAACAGCAGGTAACGGTAAAAGCCATCGAAGGAGCTGATCTGGCAGAACAGTTACGGGAAGCTGTGAGCCATATTCACGGAACGATTGAGGAACGGGTGTGGGAAGATTCGGAACTGGAGGAAGAAGTTAAGTCCATTCCTGCTGATCCGTCAGTTAAGAACTTGAGCTTTGCCAATATAGACGGGGAAGTATATTACCGGGAAAATTCCAAAATGAACCGGGTGGAGCTGCCGAAAATGACAGCCGAGCGTGTTTTGGGAATGATTGAAATCCGTAACCTGACAAGGGAACTGATTGACTGTCAGTTAAACGATGGTTCCGATGAAGAGGTAGCAAAACTGCAGCAAGAACTGTCGAAAGTGTACGATGCCTTTACTGCGAAATATGGGCTTTTAAGCAGTACCGCAAACCGCAGGGCATTTTCTCAGGACAGCAGTTATTGCTTACTTTCCTCTCTGGAATTAACGGATGAGGAAGGAAATCTGTTACGAAAAGCGGATATTTTTACGAAACGCACCATACGGAAAGCACAGCCTGTCACATCGGTGGACACCGCAACGGAGGCACTGGCAGTCTGTATCGGAGAAAAGGCAAGGGTAGACGTTCCCTTTATGGCAGAACTGGCAGGGAAATCGGAAGAGGAGATTATTGAAGATTTACAGGGAGTAATCTTTAAAAATCCGCTTACAGATATATGGGAATCATCGGATGAATACTTATCTGGGAATGTGCGGGAGAAATTAAATACTGCCCGTACCTTTGCAGAAAATCATCCAGAGTATGCGGTAAATGTGCAGTATTTAGAGAAAGTACAGCCGAAAGATTTGGAAGCGTCCGAGATTGAGGTGCGGTTAGGTGCTACATGGATTGCGCCTACATACATTACACAGTTTATGGGAGAAATTTTTCATACCCCGAAACACCTGTTAGGCAGTACGGTGGATGTGAAATATACGGAAGTTACAGGAAAATGGTTGGTTACAGGAAAGAGCAGTGATTATGGCAACCCTGTCATTACTTCATCCTATGGAACAGGAAGCGCCAATGCGTATCGTTTACTGGAGGATGCACTAAATCTCAAAGATACGAAGCTGTACGATACCATTTATGAGGATGGAAAAGAAAAGAGGGTACTGAACCGAAAAGAAACCATGCTGGCACAGCAAAAGCAGGAGTTGATCCGGGAAGCCTTCAAGGAGTGGATATTTAAGGATATCGACAGGAGGGAGGCGCTGTGCAAAACCTATAATGAGATTTTCAACAGCATCCGTCCAAGGGAATATGATGGAAGCCACATCCAATTTGTAGGAATGACGCCAGAAATCACACTTTTACCACACCAGAAAAATGCGGTGGCACATGTATTATACGGCAACAATACACTGCTTGCTCACTGCGTAGGGGCGGGCAAGACCTTTCAGATGATTGCGGCGGGTATGGAGAGTAAACGATTAGGTCTTGCACAGAAATGCCTTTATGTAGTCCCGAACCACTTAACCGAGCAGTGGGGCAGTGATTTTCTCCGTCTATATCCCGGTGCGAATGTGCTGGTGGCAACAAAAAATGATTTTACTCCGGCAAACCGCAAGAGTTTTTGTTCCAGAATTGCAACCGGGGAATATGATGCGATCATTATCGGGCATAGTCAGTTTGAACGGATTCCATTATCGAAAGAACGTCAGATTGATACCATTAACCGACAGATTGCAGATATTACCTTTTCGATTGAAGATATGGCAAGAGAAGAGGGGACTCGGTTTACCATTAAGCAGATGGAAAAAACGAAAAAAACGCTGCAAGATAAACTGAAAAGACTCAATGACCAGACAAGAAAGGATGATGTTGTTACTTTTGAGCAATTAGGTGTGGATCGCCTGTTTGTAGACGAGTCACATTACTATAAGAACCTTTTTTTATATACAAAAATGAGAAATGTGGCAGGTATTTCACAGACAGATGCCCAGAAATCTTCGGATATGTTTATGAAGTGCCAGTATCTGGATGAGATTACCGGAGGAAAAGGAGTAACCTTTGCAACAGGAACTCCCATTTCCAATAGCATGACGGAACTATATACCATCATGCGTTATTTACAATATGATACCCTGCTAAAAATGGGACTGGGACACTTTGACTCATGGGCAGCCGCATTTGGAGAGACAGTTACAGCCATTGAGCTGTCACCCGAAGGGACTGGGTATCGTGCAAAAACAAGGTTTGCCCGCTTTTTTAATCTGCCGGAACTCATTTCTTTATTTAAGGAGAGCGCTGATATCCAGACTTCGGATATGTTGAATTTACCTGTGCCGGAAGCAGAGTATATCAATGAGGTCATAAAACCAAGCGAGATACAAAAGTCAATGGTAGAAAGTTTTGCGGAACGTGCGGAAATGGTGCGCTCAGGCGGCGTAGATGCTACAATCGACAACATGCTTAAAATAACCAACGATGGAAGAAAGTGTGCGTTAGATCAAAGGCTTATCAACGATATGCTCCCGGATGAAGAGGACAGCAAGGTAAACCGTTGTGTGGAAAATGCTTTTGAAATCTGGAAAGAGACAGCCCCTCAAAAGTCTACCCAGTTGATTTTTTGTGATTTATCTACGCCAAAGAATGACGGAACGTTTAATGTCTATGATGATGTGAGGGAGAAGCTGGTAGGGCGTGGAATCCCAAGGGAGGAGATTGCCTTTATCCATGAAGCCACCACAGAAGCAAAAAAAGCAGAATTATTTGCAAAAGTACGTTCCGGGCAGGTGCGTATTCTTCTGGGTTCTACACCGAAATTAGGCGCAGGAACCAATATTCAGGACAGGCTTATCGCCCTTCATCATTTGGATTGTCCTTGGAAGCCTTCTGATCTGGAACAACAGGAGGGAAGAATTTTGCGGCAGGGCAATCAAAACCAGAAGGTAAAAATCTTCCGCTATGTGACAGAGAATACCTTTGACAGCTATATGTGGCAGATTTTGGAGAATAAGCAGAAATTCATTTCCCAGATTATGACCAGTAAATCTCCGGTTCGTGCCTGTGAGGATGTGGATGATGCAGCTCTTACCTACGCAGAGATCAAGGCGCTTGCAACAGGCAATCCTTATATAAAAGAAAAGATGGATTTGGATATTCAGGTGAGCAAGCTGAAGTTGATGAAAGCAAACCACACCAGTCAGATCTATCGGCTGGAGACGGATATTGCAAGAAACTACCCGATGCAGATTACATCCATGAAAGAACGGATTGCAGGACTTAACGCAGACTGGGAGGTTGCAAAATCGCTGCTTCAAAAAGAAAAGGATGATTTTTCTATAACAGTGAGTGGGAAAGTATATACAGACCGGAAAGAAGCCGGAACTGCATTGATTGCAGCTTGCAGTGGATTGAAAACGGTACAGGTGTCCGGGACAGTGGGAGAGTTTCATGGGTTTTCATTGAGCGCTGCCTATGATTCCTTCAATCAGTGCTATAACTTAACCATTAAGGGGAAATGCAGCTATACCGTGGAAGTTGGAAAAGATGCGTTGGGAAACATCATGCGTATCCAAAATGCCCTTACCGGAATTGAGAAGAAACTGCCAGAGGCAAAGCTGAAACTGGAAACTTTGCAGGAGCAGTTATTGTCTGCACAGGAGGAAGTGAAAAAGCCATTTGCTCAAGAGGCGGAACTGGCTGAAAAAATGAAACGTCTGGATGAACTGAACATACTGTTGGATATGGATAGTAAGAGCAGCCATGAAGTGGTAGAAGTCGAAGGGGAAACAGAAGATTTGCCAAAGCAACCGGGGAATCCTACCAATCCTGCATTTCAAAAACCAGAAGCAGAAAAGAGTGCAGATTCTTATAAAAAGCCTTCTGTATTGGACAAGTTGAGAGAAAAACAGGCAAAGGGCAGCATAGAGCAGTATAGTCAGAAACCAACAAAAAAATATGAACAGGCATTATAGAAAGAACCCGTCAGAGATATTCTGGCGGGTGTTTTAGAAAGAAGGGATTTATATATGAGAGAGAAAGAAATTATAAATAATATGGAAAAAGAAAATCGGTTGTTTGATGGCAACGGAGAGCATTATGGAATTTATCAGTTAAAAAAATCTGAGGAGAGAACTTATCAGTTTATGGGAATGCGTGAAGCAAGCAGTTTTGGATTTGAAATTCATGGAGAGGATTACGAACTGATATACAGTGATCGGCTTGGTATGGAAGATACGTTAAATTCTCTGTATGAGAAATTCAATATCAATCATCCGCAGGATTTTACCGGGCATTCCCTTTCGGTCAGTGATGTGGTTGTTATGCGAAAGAACGGGGAAAGTAAAGCCTATTATGTGGATTCTTTCGGTTTTACAGAGCTGCCGGAGTTTATCCATGAGCGATTGCGCTTACAGGAAGTCTCTAATACGCAGGATGTAAGAGAGACTGTGGAAGAAAAGGGAGAACAGAAGGAATATCTGCCTGTCTACCAGCAGACACTTCAATATGCAATGGAACATGGAGCAGCGGATGACTATTTAGATTCCCGAAAGTTAAACATAGACTGTAAAAAAGCCATTGAGGAGACAATCAGGGAGCATTTTGATGGTATGCGGCTTTCATTGGAAGATTCCGGCGGAGTGTTGGAACAGTTTGGAACGGAACGTGTTTCTTATGTATTGGCAAATACTTTGCGGCATTTGTCCGAGGACGGACGCTTTTCCAGAGACAACCGGGTATGGGCAGATGGGATTGAAGTTACGGAAAATATCCATAGAGGAATGGATATGAACTTGGATTATCTGGTGAACAGCCATCCGGCAGTCTTGGATGGTTACATCCATCTGGTCAGAGGAGAAATTCGTATGCTTGATGTGGAGAAAAAAATGGGGATTCCCCATGTGACGGAACAGACTTCTGGGCTTATGGTAGAAGGACACATGGGAACATGGCATACCATAGGACAGCAGGAGTATCATGGAGAACGGTTTTTCCTTATGAGACATGATGAATATGGAAGTGAGGTGGCAGACATCATTGTATCAGAAAATGGTACTCTGGTAGCAGAGGATTTACGAAATGGGTTTGATGCAGAGGCAGGTTTTGCAATTTCTGAATATCTGGAAGGAAATGGTGCGTCGGTATATGATCTGAAGGAATTACCGGCAGGCACAGACATTATCTTATATGATGGAAAAGAACTTTATACAGAGAAAGCACAGCCGATCATCAATGATTCTTGGGATTATTCTATGGTTGGAATTGATGAGAATGGAGAGGAGTACCGATTTAATTTTAACGAAATTTATAGCGTTGCAACGGAAAAAGGATTAAGGTTGAAAATGCCGGAACTGCATTACATAGATCACTATTATGTTGTGGAAGATTTACAAAAGCAGGGGAAATTAGATATTCGGGAATATTCTTCCCTGTCAGAAGCGTTAGAGAATTATTTTGCATTGCCAACTCATAAGATGAAAGCGCTTGGGATTCAGAATCAATCCCCACTTCCGGGAAGTCTTGATTTTATTCAATGTAAAAATGGGGTAGACCACCTGACGGAAGATTGGACAAAAGTAACAGGATGGCTGAATCCACAGATTTATCAGACAGTACAGTATTTAAAAGAAAGCCTTGAAGTACACGGGACACAGATTGCGTATGATACGGGCATTGGTTTCTTTGCCATCCAACATACGGATGGTGGCTATGATTACACGTTTTATGATAAAGATTATTTGGAAAAGGATGGCGGGGTATATGATGATCCAGAGTTTACGATTGAAGAAGCGGCAGGAGACTTATTGGCGGAAGAGGGAATTTCTATCCACGATTGTAAAGTTACGGATTATGAGGAACTTATGGAATGTGTAGAGAATGCCGAAAAGGAACAACAGGCAGAACGATTAAATTCTTTTGAACATACCAATTTCCCTACCCCGGAACTTACCGAGGATGATTCAGCTTTGGGCGGTTGGAGTCAGAAAGAAGTAGAAACAGCAGTCCTTGAGAACGCACAGGAATGTCTGGAAGAGATGGGACTGTCACAGAAAGTCACGCTGATCGGAGCAAGAGTATATGGAAGCCGGACAAGAGAGGGACTTTATCGTGAAGATTCCGATATAGATGTGGCGCTTTCCTATTCCGGTAATATTTCCGAGGATCATTTTTTTAATGCAATGCACGAAGCAATCAAAGAGGTCAACGGAATTACTGTGGATGTAAACCCGATCTCTGTGGAGAAAACAGGTACATTGGAAGCCTATATGAAGAAGGCAGAGCAATATCTGGATGACAAGGAAGTGGAAAAACTGGCGGCAGACTTAGATTCCTTTGCCTATGATCATGATACTTATGAATATCAGGATTCGGTGGAGAACCGGGAAGAAGCCATACAAGACATTAAAAAGAATTTAGAACAGGGGAATACAGAGTATCTGAAAGAGTGGCTGAAGGACGTGATCGAAAAGTCGGAAAATTCAGAGGAGCAAAAAGAGGCAGAGCCACTTCTTGCACGATTGGATACGATTGAAAAGAAGGTATCGGAGAGACAGGCAGAGCCTTCACTGACTTATTATGTGGCAGAATGTATGGAATTTTCTGTCTTAGGGGAATATCATGCGGATTTAACGATTGATGAAGCCTTTGACATTTATAAACAGATTCCATCTGACCGTATGAACGGTGGAAAAGGAATTGGGATTTGCTTGCAGGAGGACAGCCTATATGCCGGAGAATATCCATTGATGCGCAGTAATCAGATTGATATGGAGACATTGGAGGGGATTCCTTATATGAAGAATCACTCATTGGTACAGCAGGCAGTAAAAGAAATGGAACAACGAGGCGTTAAGCTGTGGTATCCAATCAAAGAAGCACAAGTCGAAAAGGAGACGGAGCAGAGGCAGGAACAGCCGCAAAGAGAAAGTAAGAAAGAGTCTGTCTTAAAAGCGTTGAAAGAACGACAGGAAAGATTAAAGGCACAGCAGACAGAACCGAAACGCCCAGAACGGTCCCAGAGCAAAAAGAAGGGGGATATGGAATTATGAGTAAGATCGTATTTGAAAATGATGAATTATTGGTCATGGCAATGTTTGACGGGGGAACCCGAAGGAGAACGATGGATCAGATTGAGGAGATTCTTCCTCATGTGCAGGATGATGACGAGGTATTTCCGCTTGCAATCAATACACTAAACAAGCTGAAGCAGATTTCAGAAGCAGAATACCTTAGTCTGGACTTGGAGAGTTATAAACAGGAACCGGAGGAGAGCGTATGATACGAAACCACTATGCAATTTATCAGTTGAAAAGAGGGGCGGAGACGAAACATCTTTGTTTCCGTCCCTATCAGGAGTTAAAAGAGAAGAAGATTGCTGTCCGGGCAGAAAATTACGAACAGGTATTTCACACAGGAATTTTGCCGGGAGATACTGAGGAAACAATCTGGAGACGATTTTTGCGGCAGCCGCCTAAAACTTTTCGAGGATATCATTCCCTTAGCACCAGTGATGTGATCGTAATAAATAAAGAGGGGGCAATTACCTCATTTTATGTGGATAGTAAGCAGTTGGTGGAAGTGCCGGATTTTATCCGCCTGAATGGTTCCAGTACCTTGATTTCTATGGATACTGTGGACTATCAAGTGGAGGGGGTGAAAGGAAACTGGCTGGCAATCGACGAGACGAAAGTAGAAGGCAACGTATTTTTCCTTATGCAGAGTGAGCAGTATGGAGCAGATGCCGCTTATATTGTAGTGAAGGATAGCGGAGAATTGGTTGTCCGAGAGAGCAGCGGGTTTGATGATAAGACGATGGAACAGATACAGAGGTATCTTCATCCAACAAAGCAGATAGAGACCATAACAAAATCGGAAAAACCACAACTTGAGAACTGGCAGAAAGCACAGGAAAATGGGGAGTATCTGCGAAGTGCGGAAATCACAGAAGAACAGAATTACAATATGATTGATGGTCTGATGAATAATAAAGCTCCGAAAAAGAAGAAAGAGAGGACTTCCGTATTGAAAAAACTGCGGGAGAAGCAGGCTGCGATTGCAATGCGAAGTGGGAAACAGCCACAGGAACAGATGATGGATATGGAGCGTAGAAAACAATAAAAGCAAGGAGGATGGTTACTTTATATAGTGCCATCTTCCTTGCTTTTATTTTGTTAAGCGATACCGGGTAATGTTTTTCCAGTTTTCAGGGAATCCCATTTTTTCCAGTAAATCAGTATGTTCTATGTGGATCAGTTTTTCCGATACATCATCTATTGACTTTGTCAGACGTTTTTTGAAAAGACGGAAATCTTTGTCGGGCAGTAAATATCGAAAAGCAATAACAACTGCAAATAAATCATTTTTTCCGTATTGATACTGGCTTCCCTGCATAGGGATAGATAGTTTACGATGCAGTGGTAAATCAGAAATCGTATCTCGTGTGCGATAGGTAAAGAGTCGTTCGCTGTGGGCGCATACATTTCTGAATTTTGTAAGTACAGATAGAAATTGCTCCATCTGTTTTTGATTGATGATTCCAAAATTTTTACAGATTTTTGACTGTAACGATTGAGGAAAAACTTTATACATCTTAGAAAGATTACCAAACGTAAGGACAGAGACTAAAACCCAAAGGGGGATGTTTCCATAAGTATTCCTCTGGTAATTGATAAATTCATAATCGGTAGTATTCGCTGCATACTTTAGTGTGGAAATCAATCGAGATACTACTTTTTGATTGCGTCGGTTCGTATTATAGTTTGAACTATCCAGATAGGCGTTCTGTGATTCTCCATACTTTTCTGTAAAATAGTAGGACATAAGCGAACGGAGGTTACGCTCGATCTGGAGTAAATATTTAAAAAATAAATCTCGTAAATCAGAGTCGAATTCATATAAGGCAACAATTTCCTCGAATGTTGTGCCTATTTTATATGTTTTGGTAAAAGGAACTCGGAATAAGTGCTTGTACCCACCAATCAAAGGGAAATATCCGATTTGCTTGAGCGTGGCTTCTGCATAAGTTCGATCAGATATGATGATTCCTTTGTCCTCTAAATGTTGTATTTGCTACTCAAAGCTGGCAAATGTTTTTTTCGTCATAGTATTCACCTCTATATAGCAAAAGAGGGAGAGACCCGCAGGCTCTCCCCCGGTCACGGGCTTCGCAAGTTTCCGCAACACGATCACTGAACCTAATATAACAAACCAATGTAAAAATGTCAACTGTTTCCGAAGGAATCTTCCACAGGAGATTTACAAAGGGTTATAAGGTTCTAGGGTAGTATATGTATTGATTGGGTAAATAATACATCAGAGAAATGGATGAAAAAATGAATACAAAATAGATGGTATTTATTGAGAAATCGCTGTGTTTCAAGTATAATATTCACGATACTTTTTGAGAGGTGGATAGTGTGTATAATATTGTAATTTGTGATGATGAAGAAACACTCATTGATGTGTTAAAGGAAAATCTTATAAAATATGCTGCAGAAACGAATAAAGAGTTTTGCTTTTTTATCTATCACGACGGCAGCGAGTTATTAAAAGAATACAGGTCAGATTATGACCTGATTTTTATGGATATAAAGATGGAAAAGCTGAACGGCTTAAAAACCGCAGAAGAAATTCGTAAGATGGACAGTACGGTTGGGCTTATTTTCTTAACTTCTTTGAAGAAATATGTATGGAGAGGTTACGAGTACGGTGCAGTCAATTATCTCTTAAAGCCTGTAAAATATAGCGTCTTAAAAATGGAGCTTGACCGATATTTTGCCCGTTATCAAGGAAAAGACGAGCCGTATATGAGCTTTCAGAACGATAATGGAAAGTATAAGGTGCTGTATAAAAATCTCTGTTATGCGGAGACCGATAAGAGAAATGTGATGCTTCATTTTGAGGGGCAACAGCAGAGAATTTACAAAAATATGAAAGAGGTATCTTCGCTGCTCTTAGTACAATCGCAGTTTGCCTGTCCGCACCAGAGCTTTGTAGTCAATATGGCTTATGTGAAAAGTGTAGAGAATTTGGAACTTGTGATGACCACAGGAGAGCGTATTCCAATCAGTCAGCCGAAGCGTAAAGATTTTATGATGAAACTGACGGACTTCTGGGGGGATATGCTATAATGGGACTTTATTATTGTTTGGATTTTATAGGCACACTAACGGAAGCGTTGTTCCTATATATTTTTTGCCATTGCTTTTTGAAACAGCCCAGATTTACTACTCCGATATGCAAATGGATTGCACCGACTACGCTTTTTATATTCATCTGGCTTTTGGCTTGGTTTTCAGAATTAGGGGCATATAAAACAATACTTCTTATTACTTATGTATTTGTAATTTTGAAATTATGTTATAAAGACTCTGTTTATCAAATACTTACAGCGATGGAAATATGGTTTATGTCAGTTTGCCTATTTTCAGAAGCTATGGGTATTGCTGTTGCAATTTGGATATTTGGTGATGATACGATGGTCTTAGTAGATGGTCAAAATATTATGCGTTGGGAAGCTTATATCGTAATATTGCTAATTCGCTCAACTGTGGTTTTTGTGTCGTATCTGATTGTTAAAAACATTAGATATAAAATTCAATTAAAAGATTGTTTAGTATTAACATTTACTTTTCTGATTGGATTTTTTGTTTATATATTATCTAACTATAACTACTTAAATTTGAGTAGAATTGCAGATATGACTATATTCGTAAGTAGCGTCGTATTATCACTAACTTTCTACATTACTTTTGTATATGCGAAAAACACGCTCTATCTCCGTGAGCAAGAGCAGAAAGACAAAATGCAGATAGCACAGCTTCAGCAGCAATTTGCCTACTATCAGGAAAAACTAAAAGACGAAGAAAAGGTACGCTCTGTTTACCACGATATGAAAAACCATCTGCTTGTATTACAAAAGCAGATCAATTCTCCCGAAACAGCGGAGATGGTTGAAAAATTGCAATCGCAGGTGGCAATGTATGAGGACTATGAGCATACGGGAAACGATATTCTTGACATCATTTTGAAAGAAAAATCGGAAAAGGCAAGGGAAAAGCATATCGCCTTATCTGTTACTGCCGATCTTAGTGATGTGGACTTTATTGAACCTTTGGACATCAGTACCATTTTCGGAAACGGACTTGACAACGCCATAGAAGCAAGTGAAAAACTTCCCGAAGAACAGAGGGCAATCCTTGTGAAAGCGGGGAAAATGCAAAACTTCTTTTCTGTACTGATTGAAAATAACTGCTTGCAAAATAGCGGAAATACAAAGAACAGCACCACAAAAGCAGATGAGTTCCTACACGGTTTCGGTATCTCCAATATGCAAAAAGCCGCTGAAAAATACAGCGGTCAGTTGACTACCAAGTGTGAAAGTGGAAAAATTCTCTTGAAGATTTTATTGCCGATACCATCAAGATTGGAGGTGCAATAAAATGTGGGTTTATCAATGCTTGGATATATTGAATACAGTATTAGAGATGGTTTGTCTGTATATTATCAGTAGAATTTTACTAAAAGAACCTCGCTTTCATACACCATTATGTAAATATATCCCGCCAATTATAATGTTTATGGTTACTTGGATATTCACTTGGTTTTCGGGGCTTGGTGCATTTAAAATTCCAATTATTGCTGTATTGACTGTAATAGTATTAAAAGTCAGTTACAAAGAGTCTGTCTTTCAAAGCATTATTGTTGTAGAGATGTGGCTTATCTGTTGTGTGTTTTTGACAGAAGTGTCTATTTATCTAATATCGAAATTCATATTCAATAATACGATTTTTGTGACGATAGATGGACAAAGTATGCTCCGGTGGGAAATGTATGTTATTGCAATTGCTATGCGTATTGTTTCAATGATTATCATTTATGCAGTACTGAAAAATTTCAAATATAAAGTCAAAGTCATTGATTGCGTGGTTGTATCAGTTGTTTTTAGTGTTTGTTTTTCGATGCAAATATTTGGGTCTTATAATATTTTGAATTTGAACAGAGTACCCGATATGATTGCCGTTACAGGTATGGTGATTTTAACTATCATTTTTCTTGTGGTTTTTCTCTATTCAAAAAATGTCATATATCTCCGTGAGCAAGAACAGAAAGACAAAATGCAGATTGCACAGCTTCAACAGCAGTTCGCTTATTATCAGGAAAAGCTAAAGGATGAGGAAAAGGTACGCTCCGTTTATCACGATATGAAAAATCATCTGCTTGTCTTGCAACGGCAGATCAATTCTCCCGAAACGGCAGAAATGGTTGAAAAATTGCAATCGCAGGTGGCAATGTATGAGGACTATGAGCATACGGGGAACGATATTCTTGACATCATTTTGAAAGAAAAATCAGAAACGGCAAGAGAAAAGCATATTGCATTATTTGTTACCGCAGACCTTAATGGTGTAGATTTTATTGAGCCTTTGGATGTTAGTACAATTTTCGGAAACGGATTGGATAACGCTATTGAAGCAAGTGAAAAACTTCCTGAAGAACAGAGGGCGATACTTGTGAAAGCAGGACGGGTACAAAACTTCTTTTCTGTGCTGATTGAAAATAACTGCTTGCAAGATAGCGGAAACACAAAGAGCCGTACCACAAAGAATGATGATTTTCTCCACGGCTTTGGCATCTCCAATATGCAAAAAGCTGCTGAGAAATACGGTGGTCAGTTGACAACCAAATGTGAGAGTGGAAAATTTCTCTTGAAGATTTTATTGCCGATACCATCAAGATTGGAGGTGCAATAAATGGGGATTGCGCAATGCTTAGATATATTTACCACAGTAATAGAGGCAGTTACTCTGTATATTATCAGTAGGGCTTTGCTTGAAAAGCCTCGCTTTCCTATGAACTTATGCAAGTATATGCCTCCTGTTGCAATGTTTTTGATAACTTGTTTGTTAACTTGGTTTTCAGAACTTGGAGCATTCAAAATGCCCCTGCTTTTGCTTTTAGCTGTAATCGTATTAAAAATCGCTTATAAAGAGTCCATCTACCAAAATATTATTGTTGCCGAACTGTGGTTTATTTGTGATGGTATTTTGGTGGAAGCACTACTTTTTCCAATATCGAAAGTTATGTTTGGCAATGATTTATTTGTTTGGATAGACGGTCAAAATCTTCTGCGTTGGGAAATGTATGTTATTGCAATTGCTATACGCATTGTTTCAATGATTATCATTTATGTGGTATTAAAAAACTTTAAGTACAAAATCAAAGCGATTGACTGTATGGTTTTGTCAGGAGTTTTTATGATAGGATTTACAATGTTGATGTTTAGTGTTTATAATGTCTTGAACTTAAGCAAAATACCTCATATGCTTATTTTTGTTGGTATGGCAATTTTTACATTGATTTTTATTATTGTTTTTCTATACTCTAAAAATACGATGTTTCTTCGTGAACAGGAACAGAAAGACAAGATGCAGATTGCACAGCTTAATCAGCAATTTGTCTACTATCAGGAAAAGTTAAAAGACGAGGAGAAGGTACGCTCTGTTTACCACGATATGAAAAATCATCTGCTTGTCTTACAAAGACAAATTAACTCTCCCGAAACGGCAGAAATGGTAGAAAAATTGCAATCGCAGGTGGCAATGTATGAGGACTATGAGCATACGGGGAACGATATTCTTGACATCATTTTGAAAGAAAAATCAGAAACGGCAAGAGAAAAGCATATTGCATTAT